>JAEIGA010000342.1_pt1 | contig 67728 bp, 45 predicted proteins | sample 9270691 | NCBI WGS metagenome assembly JAEIGA01 (sample SAMN17057246, study PRJNA624740) | gut metagenome | biome: biome; isolation source: fecal sample | host: Bos grunniens | place: China: Xizang | collected 2019 | reverse complement strand
TGCAATAAAGGGCTTTGTGGCCGAGAGCAATCTTACCATTGCGGAGTATTTCAATCAGGTACATAATGTTCCGTTTGACAGGATAGGTATCATAAGCGGACCTTGTCATGCGGAGGAGGTTTCAATGGAGAGGCTTTCGTATCTGACCCTTACCAGCAAGCATATTGAGGTGGCAAGGGCATTGTGTGAGGTGTTTGCGTGCAAGTACATAAAGACAACCCCAAGTACAGATATCTACGGTGTGGAGTTTGCTGCTGCGCTCAAGAATATCTATGCAATTGCAGCCGGCATATGCCACGGCCTGGGTTATGGTGACAACTTTATGGCGGTGCTCATGACCAATGCTTTCAACGAGCTTGCAACTTTCCTCAACGCAACACATCCTGATACCAACAGGGTTGTGAAGTCAGCGGCATATCTTGGAGATCTTCTGGTTACAGGTTACTCGCAGTTCAGCCGTAACCGTACTTTCGGAAACATGATTGGAAAGGGATATTCTGTAAAGAGTGCGCAGGTGGAGATGACCATGGTTGCTGAAGGTTATTATGCCAGCAAGTGTATTCATGAGATAAATAAGGAGTACAGGATTGACATGCCTATAGCTGAGGCTGTTTATCTTATCCTTTATGAGGAGAGATATCCTCCGTTTGTGATCAAGCAGTTGACAGAAGAATTGTTCTGATGATCATCAGTCAAGTAATGAAAAAATAAAAACAATAATATAATGGTTTCAATAAATTTAAAGGCAGCTGAAGGCTTTATTTCAGAGGCATTGCTCAATGAGCAGATAGAGAAAGCTTATAATGGTTTGGATACAGTTCTTGCAGGAAATGGTGCAGGAAATGATTTTTTGGGTTGGGTGAACCTTCCTTCGGAGATTGACGGCACCCTTATTGATGCTTGCAACAGTATTGTAAAGAGATGGATTGGCAAGGTTGATGTAGTAGTTGTTGTTGGTATCGGAGGTTCTTATCTTGGTGCAAAATGTGCAATTGAGGCACTTTCCCATACTTTTGCTGCAAGCATGCCAAGCACTCATCCTCAGGTAGTTTTTGCGGGTCACAATATTTCTGAGGATTATACCGGTGAACTTTTGGAGTTCCTTTCAAACAGAACTTATGCAACTATAGTCATTTCAAAATCAGGTACTACCACTGAGCCTGCTATTGCTTTCCGTATCCTTAAGGAGAATATGGAGAAGAGATTTGGCAAGGAGATCTGCAAGGAGAGAATTGTTGCAATTACCGATGCATCAAAAGGTGCTTTGAGAACTTTGGCAAACCAGGAGGGTTATACAACTTTCATTATTCCCGACAACGTTGGAGGCCGTTTCTCAGTGCTTACCCCAGTAGGACTTCTTCCTATTGCTGTGGCAGGTTTTGATATTAAAGCTCTTGTAGAGGGTGCTAAAGATATGCAAGAGATCTGCGCAAAGAAAGAGGCTGGCAATCCTGCTGTCCTTTATGCTGCTGCACGTAATGCCGCTTATTCACTTGGCAAGAAGATTGAGATTCTTGTTAACTACAATCCTAAATTGCAGTATTTGGGCGAGTGGTGGAAACAGCTTTACGGAGAGAGCGAGGGTAAAGACGGTAAAGGTATTTTCCCTGCTTCTGTAAACTTCTCTACAGACCTTCACTCTATGGGTCAGTATATCCAGGACGGTGAGAGAACTTTGTTTGAGACAAACGTGCTTGTGAAGAAAGCTTACCATACAGTAAAGATTGAAAGCGATGAGCAGAACCTCGACGGTTTGAACTTCCTTGCAGGCAAACGTGTTGAGGAGGTTAACAAGATGGCTCAGTTGGGTACACGCCTTGCACATACAGATGGTGGCGTTCCAAACTTTGAGATTGAGATTGAGCAGATTGACGAGTATAATCTTGGCCAGTTGTTCTACATGTTTGAGATTGCGTGCGGTATCAGCGGCTATATGTTGGGTGTTAATCCTTTCAACCAGCCGGGTGTTGAGGACTACAAGAAGAACATGTTTGCCCTTTTGGACAAGCCGGGCTACGAGGAGGCATCTAAAGCTATCCGTGCAAGACTGTAATATTTTTGCTTGATTTAAGTATAAAAAGGGGTAGCTTTAATAAAGTTGCCCCTTTTGCAGATATAAATAAGATATTTTATGGAGTGGATGTTGGCGTTCAGATTGCTGTTGGCAGGTATGCTTGGGGCAATCATTGGTTTGGACAGGGAGTATCGTGCCAAAGAGGCGGGATTCAGGACTCATTTTCTGGTGAGTCTGGGAAGTGCATTGTTCATGATTATCTCCCAGTATGGTTTTGCTGAGATTGTTAAGGCAAATGGCGCCAATTATGATGGGGCGAGAGTGGCTGCCCAGATTGTTAGCGGTATAGGATTTTTGGGGGCAGGCACAATAATTTTCCATAAGCAGTTTATCCGTGGCCTTACCACTGCTGCCGGTATGTGGGCTACAGCAGGTATAGGTATGGCTATTGGCGGGGGAATGTATTTCCTTGGTGTGGCGGCTACCATTCTGGTACTTATTGGGCTGGAGGCGCTTACGTTGGCTTTTGGAAAGATTGGATTAAGCTCCATTTCCATTACTTTTTATACTTCTGACAAAGCTAATCTAGAGAGGGTGGTACAGGAGATACATACAAAAAAGTACCACCTTGTGCAGTACAATGCAGCCGAGGAGTCAATAGGTGGGATTATAATGTATAAGGCAGAGATAGTTATGAAAGTTAGAGGACACAGAGAGCAGAGCGGCTTGTTTGTATTCATTCAGAAGTTGGATAATGTTTCACAGTTGAAAGTAGAATAGATAATTTGGGGGATAAAATAGAATGAATGCACTTTTATCAGATTTGGCTCTGATTCTCATGGTTGCCGGAGTGGTTACCATCCTTTTCAAAAAACTTAAACAGCCGGTAGTGCTGGGATATATAGTTGCGGGTGTTTTTGCAGGTCCTCATATCTCGTTCCTTCCTACGGTTGCTGAGGTGGAGAGTATAGATTTCTGGGGAAAGATTGGCGTGATCTTCCTGTTGTTCGGTCTTGGCCTTGAGTTCAATTTCAAAAAACTCAAGAAGGTAGGAGGCTCCGGTTTCATTACCGTGTTTACAGAGGTGGTGATGATGTTCTGTATGGGCTTTTTTGTTGGCCGTATACTGGATTGGGATTGGGTTTCTTCAATGTTCCTTGGAGGAATGCTCAGTATCTCTTCAACTTCAATCATCATTAAGGCTTTTGATGATATGGGGGTGAAGAACAAGAAGTTTACACAGATGGTGTTTGGAGCCCTTGTTGTAGAGGATATGGTTGCCATCCTTATTCTGGTATTGCTTCCGGCATTGGCTTTGAGCAAAGGATTTGACGGTATAGGTCTGGCAGACAATATTGCCCATCTTGCTCTGTTCCTCCTCCTTTGGTTTACTGGAGGAATCTATTTTATTCCCTCAATCTTCAGAAAGATAAAGGGTTATCTTACAGGTGAGACCCTTATTGTGGTTTCGTTGGGATTGTGTTTCATGATGGTGGTTATAACCATTAAAGCCGGTATATCGGAGGCTCTTGGAGCCTTTGTAATGGGTTCTATCCTCAGCGGTACCATGCATAGCGAGAAGATTATAAAGCTGACCAAGCCTATCAAGGATTTCTTTGGTGCCATTTTCTTTGTGTCTGTGGGTATGATGGTTGATCCGGCTGCCATTGTCAATTACTGGCAGCAGATACTTGTCATTTCAGTTGTGATCATCACGGCCAAGCCGTTGGCTGCCACATTGGGACTCCTGTTCTCAGGTCAGACACTCAAGAATGCAATACTGTCGGGAATATGTTTGTGCCAGATTGGAGAGTTCTCATTCATTATTGTTCAGATGGGACTTGATAACAAAGTGTTGCCGGAGCATCTTTATCCTGTGATTGTTACTGTGTCAATCATTACCACATTCATTACCCCATATTGGATAAAATTGGGAGAGCCGCTGTATAACCTCATTTACAATAATGTGAAGCCGCAGTGGCGTACGGTAATAGAGAGATTGGGTACAGGAAGAAAGACTCTGGATAAAGAGGGTGAGTGGAACAAGTTGTTGAAATCCTATGCCATGAGACTTTTCATATATATTGGCTGGCTATTGTTTGTCAACCTTTTCTTTACGCAGTTCATCTATCCTGCAATTGTAGATGTTTTTGGAGAGTTCAGGCATATAAGAATCATATCATTCATGCTTAATCTGCTTGCAATGATGCCGTTCCTGTGGGGCCTTCTCAAACGTAAGGACGGAGACGGAGCTTTTGACAGGATTTGGCAAGACCAGAAGTTTGCCCGCGGTCCGCTGCTGTTTATGATGATATTCAAGTACCTGATTGCAATTATTGCCATCTCAATCACATCTTCATTCTATTTTGCATTGGGATATGGTGCGGCTCTTACCCTGTGTGCCATGATCATTTCTGTAGTGCTGGTTTCCAAGAAGATAAAGGGGTATTATGCAAAGATTGAGAACAGGTTCCTCACTAATCTGAACAGTGAGGGTGGACGCCGTTCGCTGATACTTCCAAGGGAGCTTGCAGATGAGATACATATTGAGAAGGTAGAGGTGGAGCCAAACTCGTTTATGGCTGGAAAAACCATCTCGCAAATTCACAGAAGCAAACAGACAGGTGCACTTATAATTCAGATGATCAGAGGCTTGGAGACAATAGACCTTCCTGTTAATTCTGAGGTAATCTTCCCGATGGATATTCTTATCATTCTGGGAACCGACAAGCAGATTATGGAGTTTAAGGAGGCATCTGAGGAGAAGGTTAAACCAAGGGAGTGGAGCCATTCAGAGATGGAGCTGTTCCAGGTTACTCTGGGCGAGAATTCACCTATGGTAGGGGAGAATGCCAATATTACCAATATAAGGGAAAAGTTTGGAGTGCTTCTTGTTGGACTTGAAGGTGAGGAGAGCAATACATTCATACGTACAACCTCTGCAACAACCATACAGGCCGGTGATACTGTGTGGGTTGTTGGTGAGAAAAATAAAGTTAAGGAATTGGGTTAAGGGACATACTATATGGAGAATCAGTTTTTGAGGCAGGTGGCCGCTGCATTTGTTGCCAACGATGATCTGGGGTGCAGGTTTGTACTGCCCAACAGGCGTTCTATGAAATTTTTTCAGAAGTTTTTGGGGCAGGAGTACGGCAAGAGGTGGAACAAGCCGCTGTTTTCTCCGCAGATAGGAACCATTAACGAGCTCTTTATTGAACTTGCAGACCTCATGCCGGCAGATCCGGTTGAGCAGCTGTATATTCTCTACAAAGAGTATATTGCCATAAAGTATAGGGGAAAAAGTTTCAGCCCGGCTTCCGGTAAGGATACTTTTGATGAGTTTGTCCACTGGGGAGATGCAATTCTGAAAGATTTTAATGACATAGACAAATACCTTACAGATGCCCGACAGCTGTTTACCAATATCAGGGATCTTAAAGAGATTGAGAGTGATTTCTCATATTTGAGCAAGAACCAGTTTGATGCTGTGAAGAGTTTCTGGCAGAACTATCTGAAAGGGGGAACCCTCAGTAGCAAGAAGGAACTTTTTGCCTCAATCTGGGGTATTATGTTTGAACTCTATTCCAATTTCAACGCAGCATTGCAGGCCAAGGGGATTGGGTATGAGGGGCAGATCTACCGTAAAGTGGCACAGCAGGTGTCACAATACAATTTTGACAAAAAGACAGTTTTTATAGGATTCAATGCCCCTAACAGGTGTGAAAGGAAACTGATGCAGTACTTGAGGGATTGTGGCAAAGGGGATTTCTATTGGGATTTTTATGGCCCAATGCTTTCAGACAAGAGCAACAGAGCTAATGAGATAATCAGTACTTTTGTAAGGGAGTTCCCATCGGGTTATGAACTGGAAGGAGTGCAGGGAATGTTGCCTGGGGGGGCCTTGGCGGTGGAGCAACAGAAGTACAAGGTATATGCAACCCCGTCGGGAACAGGACAGGCATTTGTGGTGTCACATATCTTGGAGCAGCTTTTCCCAGGTGAGCAGGTTGAGGATGAGGAGGCTTTTTCCACTGCAATTGTTCTTCCCGACGAGAACCTTCTGATGCCCGTGCTCAATTCCATTCCGCACAAGTTCAAATCCATAAATGTTACAATGGGATACCCGTTGGCTTCCACATCTTTGGCCTCTTTTATGAATCTTGTGAAGCAGCTTCAGCAGGATGCAAGAGTAAAGGGGGAGAAGTATCTGTTTTATCATAAGTCGTTGTTGGATCTCCTTTCGCACGAGTATGTGAAGAGGCTTTGCCCAGAGGAGGCTGTACAGATAAAGAGGGGTGTGTTGGAGGGAAATATGATTTATATTGCGGGGGATTCTCCTGTACTTGATAGCCGTGGCGGACTTCTAGGGAAGGTGCTGGTGAAGGTGGACGGGAGTGCAGGGATGTTGGCGTATCTGGCCTCGGTTCTTGAATATCTGGATGAGGTACTTGAAAGTTGGGACAGGGAGTTCATATGCCAGTATTACCGGAGGGTGAAGAGACTGCAGCAGCTGGATATTCCAATGGAGACAAAAACCTGTCTTAAATTGGTGGACCAGCTGTGCAACGGCATTGTGGTTCCGTTCAAGGGTGAGCCGCTAAAGGGACTGCAGATTATGGGAACTCTGGAGACCCGTGCCCTGGATTTTGAAAATGTGATAATTGTATCTGCAAATGAGGGGAAGTTCCCATCCTCTAATGTTGGCAATTCAATTATACCGTATAATTTGAGAATTGGATTCGGCCTGCCTACCTATGAACTGCAGGACGGCATTGCCGCGTACCATTTCTACAGGAGCGTATGCAGGGCCAGGAATATTTTTATGATATATGACACCCGTTCTGAGGGGCTTTCTGGCGGAGAGGTCAGCAGATATGTGAAGCAGCTCAAGTATCATTTTGGCGTTGATGTGCAAGAGACTGCGGTTTCTGCGCAACCGGTACAGGAAGGTGTGCAAAAGGATCTCAAGATAGAGAAGCGGGGCGCAGTGATGGAGAAACTGCTGCAGCTGTATACTGCAGACGGGGAGAAGTTCCTCTCTGCAAGTGCACTTAACAACTATATATCATGTCCGCTAAAGTTCTATGTGGAGAATGTGGAGGGACTGGCAGATGAGAATGAGGTTTCTGAGAGTGTGGAGAGCAATACTTTTGGAAGTATTTTCCATCATGTGATGGAGGGAATATACAAGAAATATGAAGGTAAAAGGGTTGGAAGAGAGGAGATTGAGAAAGAGAAGAAAGACTATGGGAATATAGGCAGGCTCATTCTGGAGGGATTTGTCAAGTATATGCATACAGATTCACTGGAAGGACAGCACAAGATTGTGGAGGCGCTGTTGAGGAAGTATATTGCTCTTGCGCTTGATGTGGATATGCAGACACCTTTCAGATATGTTGCAGGAGAGAGGAGGTTCAAGTATGCTCTTCCAATAAAAGGGGGAGAGGTGATGGTGAATTTCAAGGCCTTTATAGACAGGATAGATACCATAGTGGAAGGGAACATCACCAGAATCATAGATTACAAGACAGGTTCAGTTGTTCCTCCCGACAGCAATTTTGATCTTCAGCAACTTTTTGACAAAGAAAATGAAGGCAAATATAAGGCTCTGGCACAGCTCTATCTGTATGCGCTTATCATGTTTGATTCAAGACTTGCTGCAGGGGAGAGGGTGGAAGATGCCCTCCTTACGGTTTACCAGCTGAAGAAGATTGCAAAGGAGCCTCCATTTGTGATGCTCATGCAGCATGATGATCTGGCAAGGTATAAAGAACTTCTGGTGGAGTGCGTTGAGGAGATATTCAATGAGGATATTCCGTTCTATCCTAACCCGCAGGAGAAGAATTGCGGTTATTGCAAATTGCAGGCTGTCTGCAGAAAGTAAGGGAGGAAGAAGTTATGTTGGAAATATATAAGGCGTCGGCAGGAGCCGGAAAGACACACAGGCTTACGGGGGAGTATATGGAGCTGCTCTTCTCAAAGGATGATGCATTCAAGCATATCCTGGCGGTAACTTTCACCAACAAAGCTACTGATGAGATGAAGCAGAGGATTCTGGAGGAACTTTACATCCTCTCGCAACCGGAAAAGAAGTCTGATTATCTGGAGCGTATAATGCTATATACCGGTATGGATGAAATGTGGGTGAGGATCAGGGCCAAGGAGATTCTGGTTGCAATATTGCACGATTACTCATCTTTCAGGGTAAGTACCATTGACAAGTTTTTCCAGCTGGTTATGCGTTCTTTTGCAAGAGAACTTGGAAGGATGGCCACATATAACGTGGAACTTGACAAGGATGGGGTGCTCATGAGGGCTGTGGACAAGATGTTTGCCCAATTGGATGAACCTCATAATGCAAAATTGTTGGAGTGGCTGATAGACTACTCTCTTGATGCGGTTGACAGGGGAAGTTCATGGAACGTGAAGGGAGAGATATTAAAGCTTGGAAACCAGATTTTCAGCGAGGAGTTCAAACTGGCCAAGGAGAAGGGTGAAAAGAATTTTGAGGAGATTACAATTGATGAGGTTGCAAGGCTGAAAAGCACCTTGAAGGAACGGGCTGCAGGATTCAGGAAAGATCTGGCAGCTTTGGCAGAGGAGGGGTACAGGTGTATCCATGATGCCGGTATGAGTGAGGCAGATTTCAAAGGGGGAAGCCGTTCACCATTCTTCTATTTTTCCAAGATGAAGGATGTTGCCAAAAGAAAAGGGGATGTGATTCCCCCAACAGCAACATTTATTGCCTTGTATGACAATATTGGAAAATGGTATACCGGAAAGAAGTGCCCTGCGGAGATTGAGTCTGTATATGGGGAGCTGAATGAAATTGTCGGGAAGATACTCAATCTTTTTGAAAATGGGTATAGAGGATATGTTACAGCATTGGTGCTCCTTTCAAATGTGAATGTGCTGGGTATTCTCAATGATATTTATGCAAAGGTGGTGGAATATTGCAGGGAGAAGAATATCATTCTGCTTTCTGAGTCTACTGAACTTCTGGGTAAGATTATTGATGGAAGTGATACCCCTTTTGTGTATGAAAAGATTGGGGCAAGGTTGGACCATTATATGCTTGACGAGTTTCAGGATACATCATCTTTGCAGTGGAGGAACTTTTATCCGCTTCTTACCAACAGCATTGGTGACGGAAAAAGGAACCTGATTGTGGGAGATGTGAAGCAAAGCATCTACAGATGGAGGGGCTCAGACTGGGAAATACTTAAGGACGGCATTTACAGGCAGTTCAGGGAGGACCAGCTTAAAGAGGAGCCGCTTGAGTTCAATTATCGCAGTACGGTTGAGGTGATTAAGTTCAATAACAGTTTCTTTGAGTATTGTGCAGAAGTTGCCCAGAGAGCACTGGCTGTTGGAGGGAATGACATTACTGAGGTATATGCTTCGCTGGAGCAGCTGATTCCGGAGAGCAGGAGAGACAAGAGGGGATATGTTGAGGTGAATTTTATTGATAGGGAAGAGGATGATTTTTATGAACAGGCTCTGGAGCTGCTGCCACAGAAGGTTGATATGTTGCTTGGGGGCGGGTACTCACAGAAGGATATTGCTGTGCTTGTGAGGACCGGAAGGGAGGGAAATATGGTTGCGGAGAAGTTGCTGGAGTGCGGTTATGATATCATTTCAAGCGATTCGCTATATATTGCCTCTTCGTTGGCAGTGCAGAAGGTTGTGAATGTTTTAAGGGAGGCTGACAATCCGCAGAGCGATGCGTTGAGGATTTTGAGGATGTTCCAGAGTGTGCCTCAGGTGGAGCTGATAAGCCATTATTCTTTATATCAGCTATGTGAGGCAATCATTAGGGAGAGCCTCTCTCAGAAGGAGAAAAGGGATGTTGCCTATCTGCAGGCATTTTTGGATCTGGTGCTTGATTTTGTGGGGAATAATGGGACAAATATATCACAGTTCATAAAATGGTGGGATGAGAGCGGTGTGAAATGCACTATCTCTGCTCCCGACGATATGGATGCCATAAGGGTTATGACTATCCACAAATCAAAAGGTTTGGGATTTAATGTGGTGATTGTGCCGTTCCTGAAGGAAGAACTTGACCATAAACCTCTTATGTCCCCTACATTGTGGTGCAGCTATGATGGGATGCCTGTACCGGTGAAATACACCAAAGGGCTGCTGGAGACAGAGTTTGCAAAAGAGTATGCAGACGAGAAGCTGGCATCGTACATAGATGCCCTCAATACTGTCTATGTGGCGTTTACCAGGGCCAAGAAAGAGATGATAGTTTTTGCTCCAGTTGCCAAGGAGAAGAAATCTGGGGAGATGGCCATTGATTCGGTTTCGGATATCCTCTATAAATATTGTACTGAAGAGGTTGGGCTCAATTCAGATGGTATGGTGGTTATTGGGGAGAGTGGTTGTACCAAAGTTGAGGAGAAGAGTGCCGGCAAGCTCAAACTGGATGGGGCGTTTGCTCCGGCCCTGCTTGAAAAGAGAACCCGTACTGCTGCGCAGAGCGGTTCGTTGCAGGGAGGGGAGACAATCCGGGAGCATGGTATTGCAATGCACTATGTGTTTTCCTTGGTGAAATATGCAGAAGATGTTGCTGATGCTGTGTCAAGAGCCTGCCGTGAGGGGGTTGCCACCTGTCCGCAGGAAGAACTGATGGAACTTATAGGGAGAAAGATAGAATCCGTAAAGGAGTATGGTTGGTTTGACAGCAAATGGGAGGTGCTCAACGAGTGCAGTATCATTACCGAGAGAGGAGAAGAGAGGCGTCCCGACAGAGTGTTGGTTTCAGGTACTGACGCAATAGTGATAGACTATAAGTTTGGAGCCTTTTCCCATGAAGATACAGCCCAGTTGGGACAGTATAAAAGACAGGTGAGCAGATATATGGATCTGCTCACCAGAATGGGTTACAACAATGTTGCCGGTTATCTGTGGTACCTTTCAGCGGATGAGGTCATATCCATCTAGAATGTCTGGCCTTGAAACACATCCGACTGGTTGTAAGGGACCAGTGTACCTGTCATTGTAATATTGTTGTTGTTGAAGTTAGGGTAGATGGTAACGGTAGTTCTGTTGCCGTCTCCCAACAACTGTATATCAACAGAGGCAGAAACCATCATTCCCTGAACCTGGAAGTTGTAGAAAACACTTCCCCTCTTGTCTGTTTTCATGGTAATTCCAGATACAGTTCCTTCAACAGTAATGCCTCCCAATCCGTTAGGGCCGGGATTAATGTAGCTGGTGGCAATCTGTATTACCGCTTTTCCCTCATTCATCGATACAAAGTTTGTGATGCTTGATACAAATTTTGTCATTCCTCTTGGAAATAGCAGCTGGTCTACTTCTATTACAAATGATCCGTTCTTGAGACATTCAACAGCTGCCTGAAAATCTTTAAGCTGTTGGGCTGCTTCCGCTTTTTTGTGTGCTGCACGGGCAGCTTTTCTTGCCTGTTGTGGAGTCATTGTGCTTTCTGCACCAAATTCCTGTGCAAAAGAATAGTTCCCTATACCCAACATGGTTAGTAGAACGATTGATAGAGTAATGAGCTTTTTCATCTTCTGAAGTATTAAAAATTTCTCCTCTTAACAAAAAAAGGTGCGGGAATGTTCTTATTGCCCCTGAAATGGGGATTTTTTTGTCGGGAATAAAACATTTTAGTTGGAAGTGTGTTGAGTAGGCAATTAAGGATTAATTTAAAATTCAATGTCATGAAAAAATTATTTATGATTCTAATGGTTTCTGTATTGGGTTTGCCTGCTTTTGCACAGGATGAAACAGTGATACAGATTCAGAACAGCAAAGGCCCTTATATTACAGGAAGTCTTTGGGACAATTGGTTTGTAACTGCAGGTGGCGGTGCCCAGGTTTATTTTGGCAACCATGATACACATGGTGATTTTGCCGACAGAATTGCTCCAGCTTTGGATATCTCTGTTGGAAAATGGATTACCCCTTCTGTAGGTATGAGAGTACAGTACTCTGGCCTTAAGGCAAAAGGGTGGACAGATGGCAAGCTGCCTTATTCTTATGGTTCTCCCGACGGTTATGGATATTATAAGGAGAAATTCAATACAATGAATCTGCATGCAGACTTGTTGTGGAACGCTTCAAACCAGTTTGGGGGGGAGAATGAGTACAGACTATGGAGTTTTGTCCCTTATGTTGGCTTTGGCTTGGCTCACTCTTGGGGTCATGGCACATCAAATGATGAACTTGCTGCAAACGCAGGTCTGTTGCACAACATAAGAGTCTCTGATGCTATAGATATCAGTATAGATATGAGAGCAATGTTTGTGAACCAGAGATTTGCTTATGCAAACGGAAGCAACGGGGTTAATGTAATGGGTACAATTACAGCCGGTATCTCATATAAGATCAATAATGTGGGATTCAAGAGAGCATCAGATCTTATTGTAATTGAGGATAATACCAAGTATGTTGAGCAGATTGCAGCTTTGGAGCAGATGTTGGTACAGGCAGATGCAAAAAGGGCTTCATTGGAGAAGACCATTCAGTCACAGACTGCACAGATGAATGAGATGCGCAGCACAGAGGTCACTATCCCTGTTCTCCCTAAATTGGCTATCTTCTTTGAGATTGGAAAAGCTAAGCTTACCCAGATGTCAATCATCAACTTGGGATATCTTGCTGATATCTTGAAACAATATCCCGACAAACGTTTCATGATATTTGCTTCTGCCGACAAACAGACCGGAACCCCTGAGTGGAACATGAAGCTCAGCCAGAAACGTGGTGAGGCCGTTTATGATGTGTTGGTTAAGAAATATGGTGTAAACCCAGAGCAGCTTAAGATTGATGCAGTAGGTGTAACACAGCAGAAATTTGACCAGCCTCAGCTTAATAGAGTTGTTGTAATTGAAGATAATGACTAGTTGTTATGAAATTTTTAAGAATATTGGTGGCCTGCGCTTTAGCGGCCACCTTTTCTGCTCAGAAGGCTTCTGCGCAGGATACATTGGTCCTTAAAGTATTGGAGGAGAATGCTCCTAAATACTTCAACGCTCCGGGTATGCCAAGATTTTCTGTAATAGGCAACCAGCGTGAGTTCTACTTGGGTATTGGCGGTTATATTCGCGGATCAATGTCTTTTGATTGGGGGAATCCTATTGAGAGCCCTCTATATTTCATCACAAGTGCCATTCCTATGGACAATGCTGCCGGAAACAGCTCCCTGTTTCAGATGAGTGCGGCATCATCAAATATGTTCTTCAACTTTGTGGCACTGCCACATACCGAGAACAAGGTTGGTGCATATGTGGATTTTGGCTTTGCAGAGGGACTTGGCAATTACGGATTCTCCGTTAAGGCAGCATATCTTACCTACCGGAATTTTGTTGTGGGCTATACAACCAGTCTCTTTACAGATGGCCAGGCCGCTGCCCAGACAATAGACCAGCAGGGGCCTAATGCCATGACTTTCCTGTTCAATACTGTGGTTGATTACCAGTGCAAGTTGAACGATCATTGGAAAATAGGGGCAGGACTTGAGATGCCATCTGTAAATGCAACTTATGGAAGTAAAAATGAGGCTGTGAACCAGCGCATTCCAGATATTCCTCTGTATGTGCAGTATTCTTGGAAACAGGGTAAAGGATGGATAAGGCTTTCTGGATTGTTTAGGGATATGCAGTATCATAACCTTGCCTCAGGGGAAACTTCCTCACAGGCTGGTATGGCTGTGAAACTAAGTAGCGTAGGCCCGTTGTCTGACAGACTTACCCTATACAGCCAATCTGTATTTGGCTCCGGAATTGCCTCTTATGTTCAGGACCTTCAGGGATTGGGCCTTGATATGGTTCCTGTAGATGGAGCTTCAGGCAAGATGCGTCCTGTAGAGGTGGTAGGTTCTTATTTGGGCTTGCAGTACCAGATCTCCCCGGTACTTTCAACTTCTGCCACTTTCAGTGAGGTAAAATGCTTTATGCCGGATGGCTTCAAGAATGACGGCACCATAATGTCTGCATCAAACGGAGACAATACCTGGGGTGGCACATATAAGGAGGCTTGCTACTTGGTGTGCAACGTCATATATAAAGTATCCCCTGTCCTTACTACCGGCTTGGAGTATTTGTGGGGTAGCCGAAAGGACTTGGATGATGTGGTAAGGCATAATAACAGATTGCAGGCATCGTTGCGAGTTAATTTCTAGTTACATCTTCTTTTTATAAAAATTGCCCCTTGGGACGACGTCCTAAGGGGCAACTTCTTGTTTTCGTCCATTGGGACCGCCCATTGGGACGACGTCCTAATGGGCAATTAGAGTAAAATGCCCCTTGGGACGTCGTCCTAAGGGGCACTATGCATGAGTTGTATATAAAGATGGCGTTATTCATCAGCATCTTCTCCGTTGCTGTCTTTAAGCTTGAAGCCGTAGTTCAGGTAGGTACAGCCGCCTATGATGAGTGAGACACCGGTCCAGAGGACTACGGCCTCTATGCCGTAGAGCAAGGGCTGGAAAAGGATGATTATGCCGCAGAGGACAAGCATTGCTGCAGTGAAGACGGTGATGCCCCAGCCTGGGTATTCTTTTGCCCCTACAGCAAAGATAAGACCCAGTAGAGAAAGTCCCTTGAAAAGGAGCCAGAATCCCAATACCATAGGGAGTGCAAGTGCAGAGAGGGATGGAGTGAAGGTGAGGAAAATGCCCAAGCCAAGTTCAACGGCTCCACCTATAATTAACCAACCTCTCCCTTTCAGCTTCCTTTGGAACCCCATTATGATATACATTATTCCCGACAGGGCAATGATGATTCCAAATAGGACAGACATTGTTATGTAGCTGGCCTCAGGGAAAATAAGGATTACAATTCCAAGTGCAAGGAGGATGATTCCTAGAATCACGTGGCTCCACCAGTGTTTTTTTTCCATATCACAAAAATTTAAATGTTTTATAAAATTTTTGCTTTTTTTAAAAAGAGCAATAAAAATCAAAAAAAGAAATTGTTTTCCCCATAGGGGCTATATTTTGCTTTTTCAGGCATCCCGGCTGGTGGAAGGCTGCTATTTTCGCAAACAAAAAAACATGCGAAAAATTATTGTCTTGTTTGCAATAGCAGCCGGTTCCTTATGTGCGGCCAATGCTTCTGCCCAAAATATGCATCTGGCAACTAACCTGCTCGATTACCTTAATTTTGGAACAATCAACTGCGAGTTTGGTTTAAGTCCCGCTCCAAAATGGAGTTTCTATGTTAAGGGAAGGTATAATCCGTTCACTTATAAATTTGGCGACAATCTGCAGAACAGGGTGGCAAGTGCCGCTTTGGGGGCGAAGTATTGGTTCTGGTATGCCAATAGCGGATGGTTTATAAACAGTCGTGTGGGGTATGGAGTATATAATACCGGGAGAATATTTGATGAGTTTGCTTATGAGGGGCATGCATTGGGTGTTGCCTTTGGTGGAGGATATGCCCTTATGTTGGGAAAAAAATGGAATCTGGATTTCTCGTTGGGTGTTCAGGTTGGAGGTTCGTCCTATACAAAATACTCATGTTCCAGATGTGGAAAGGTGCTGGAACAAAAGACAAGGATGTTTGTGTTCCCGGCTGATATAGGTGTGCAACTGTCGAGAATATTATAAGTATGAAAAGGGGTGTGTTGGCATTATGTGTAGTTCTTCTGGCCTCTTGTGCCGGAGGCAGGAAGCTTGCTTTGCTTAAGGAGAAGAGAACTACAGTTGAGGTTGCAGTGGGGAGTCTTGATGATGTGCGTCCCCAGACTGATACTTTGAGTGCTGCAAATGCCGTTGAGGTGGTGGAGATACGGGATTTGCAAGGTAACAGCGTCATAATGAATGCGGTAAAGGATGAGGAGACAGGTGAGATGGTTGCACAGGAGCAGTTAAGTGAGATTGTGGTGCAGGCCCGGTTCAGTCATGTTGCCGAGAGAAACGGATCGGTTGATCTGGTGTTTGAGCTGGCTGTACCGGTGGAGCTTCAGCAGAAGATGTGGCAGGTGAGGCTTTCTCCGCAGTACAGGTTCTTGGGAGATACCGTTAAGGGTGATGAGATTCATATAACGGGAGAGAGATTCAGACGGGTGCAGCAGTGGGAGTACAGGATGTACAACAATTATCTGAGCAGGGTTGTAGGTGAGGATGAAGCTGATTCTTTGTATGCCATGAATGGGATGAAAAGGCTGTTTGTGGAGCGCTATGGGAATGACAGGCGGGCTGATGAGTATTATAGGAAGAGCCTGATGGAGAAGATGAACCGCAAGAAGGATGTGGCCAAAAAGGAGATCTATGAGAGGTTTGTGGTGGATCCGTTTCCTCAAGGTGGGGTGAGGCTGGATTCTGTTGTGAATACTGGTACTGGGGTGATAAGATATTTTTATGTGCAGACAATTGCTGCAAAGCCTGGCTTGAGGAAAGTGGAGATGGTTATGGAGGGGGCTGTACATACAAATGGACGAAAACTCTGCTCGTTGGCGGCAACAGAGCCTATAACCTTCTATATAAGTTCAATCTCATCACTGGCAGATGATACAGAGAGGTATCTCAAGAAGGTGGTTTACAGGGATATGCACTTTGATGCTTCTTATAATGTGGTTTTTGGGAAAGGTGAGTGGAGGATAGATCCCAATCTTGGGGAGAATGCTGCAGTTTTGGAGAAGATGAAGAGGAATTTGGTTGAGGTGATTGATAATGATGATTTTCAGATGGATTCAATTCTTGTTGCTGCTGCATGTTCTCCGGAGGGGAGGTATGAATTGAATGAGAAGCTGTCGGGAAAAAGAGGTGAGGAGATTAAAAGGTATCTGGTTGGATGTATGGAGTATTTCAGGGATTCAGTGAAGAGATCGGTGTGGGATATGGACAGTGATGAGATGGAGGGGGATGCGTTTTATAAGGATGATGAGGATGATGAGGATGATGAGGATTTTGATGGGATGATACGTGTTACGGGGATTTCAGAGGATTGGGAGAGCCTATATAGGATGGTTGGGCAGGATAGTGTGCTGGATGGTGCTGCATTGGTGAAAAAATGTACTGCGGTGAAGGATATGGATGAGAGGGAAAGGGTGCTGTTGGAGAGTGGAAACAGGGAGTATATATGCAGTGAGATTTATCCCAAGCTCAGGAGGGTGAAGTTCAATTTCAAGCTTCATAGGAAGGGGATGATTAAGGATACGGTGCATACGACCGAACTGGATACGGTATATATGCAAGGAGTTCAGGCTCTTAAGGACAGGGATTATAAGAAGGCGGTAACGCTTTTACGGCCATATGGATGCTATAATTCGGCTGTAGCATATATGTGTATGGGTTATGACAATTCTGCTCTGGAGATACTGAGGGAGTTGCCGCGGAGTGCCAAAAGGGACTATATGTTGGCTGTAGTGTATGGGAGGCTTGGAGAGGAGAAACTTGCTGTTGAGCATTATATGAACTCTGTGGAGCAGGATGAAGCTATGAGGCATAGGGGGAATCTGGATCCGGAGATTGGGGTGTTGATTAAGAAATACGGAATTTTTAATAAAAACTATTAGTATGAAAAGATTGATTATGTTAGCGGTAGCAGCTGCAATGGTATGTAGCTGTACCAAGGAGGAGTTGAATGTTTCTGTAGAACCGGGGCTTGAGAGTGTATTGTATGTCTCGCTTGGAGCTGATAATGCTACCAGGGCATCTGGTGGAGGTCATGGAGTGCAGGCAGATGACAATTATATAGAGACGCTTGAGGTATTTGTGTTCAGGATAAATGAGGGAAAGGCTGATGACGGAGTGCTTGACGGATACCGGAAGTTTACTGCGGCTGAGCTTGGAAGCCTTTCAAATCTTGAGATTCAGACAACTACAGGAAAGAAGATGATTTATGCAGTAGCCAATTCTCACAGGGCAAGCTGGAAAGGGATCAATACCAGAAAACTGTTTGAGGAACAGACTGCAATGCTGGCAAATGACAATGTGAAGAACTTCATTATGATTGGTGGTACCGAGGCACAGCTGCAGTTGGCTACCAATGTCTCCTTAACTATAAAGAGGCTGGTTGCCAGAGTTGCTGTAAGCTCAATAAAGACAGCTTTTGCCGGTGGTCCGTATGAAGGGATGTCGCTCTCTGATGTTAAGGCATATCTTATTCATGTTCAGGGTTGTAAGTATATTTATAATGGATTGGGTGACAATTTTGTTATACTGAATAATGGCAAATATGTTGAAGCGGATGCCAAAGGATGTGCTATGGGAGGAATGATATATGATGAACTGGGCAGCTCTGTTTCGGATGCAGGATATAAGACTCCGCACTATTTCTATTGCTATGAAAATGCACTTGATAAGGAACAGAATGGAAACAAGTTTACCAGAGTGGTGATTGAGGGGAAACTTAATGGTGTAACTTATTATTATCCTGTAGTATTGAAGGGAATTGAGAGGAATAACTGCTACTCTGTGGATGTGACAATAAAGAGGCCTGGATCATTGGATCCTAATATAGATGTGGAGAAAGGTACACTTTTGGCAACGGTAGCCGTGCAGGACTGGAAGGTTGTAACCGGCAATAATGTGGAGTTTTAGTTTTTTGGGGAGATGGCAATGAAAAGAATGCTTCTTATTTGGGGCCTTATGGCAGGATTGCTTGCCGGGGCATGTACTGTGCTGGAAGATAGAAGTGTCTGTCCTTGCTATCTTACAGTTGACCTTACAAAAGTGGACAAAGGGGTAAGAGAGTGGCAGATGTGGCTCTTTACCCCTGAGGGGGAGCTCCTCTACAAGGATACTGTTTACCGCAGATCCTATTCGGCACCATACATTATCCAAGTTCCAAGAAATAAAAAAGTACAGTGCCTGATGTGGGGAAATGCAAGAAGCGGTACATTGGTGGAGGAGACATTTTCGCCGGCAACATCCCTTATAAAGAAAGAGGATGTGCTGGCAGACTCCCTCTATTTTTTTGCCGACACAATAAGTACCTGGGGAGAAGATTCAAGGATGAAGGTGGTGCCAAGAAAAGAGTTTGCAACCGTTGACATATACATGCAAGGATGGGCTGATGTGGAATATGAAGTGAGGATGGTAATGGTATGCGGATCTAAAGGATTTTATGTAACCGGTGATTTCTACCCTGGAGAAGTGTCAACGGAGATGGAACTGTTCAGCTTGGGTGACTATTATACCCAGTTCAGGGGAAGGATACTTCGCCAAAGTGATACAGAAAATATTCTGCTGTCGCTAAAGATCCGAAGGAGGAAGATGGACGGTACGTTAGGCGAGGAGCTGGTAAATAAAGATATACCAATAGGCAAATATCTTGAGGAGAACGGCTACAATATACAGAATGCGGATTTGGGAGATATAAGGATGGAAGTGGACTACTCATACACAAATCTGAAGATAAAGGCCGAAGACTGGGAGGCAACATACAAAATTGCAGAGGAGATATAGAATTTTAAAATAAAATTTGCATTTTGTAAAATAATATCTATCTTTGCAGTCCCAAAACGGGATGATTCGCTAGCTCAGCAGGTAGAGCACAACACTTTTAATGTTGGGGTCCTGGGTTCGAGCCCCAGGCGGATCACAAGAGAGCCTTCAGTAATGAAGGCTTTTTTTGTATGCAACAAATTAAAACAAGATATTATGAAAAAAATGCAACTGCTTATAGCAATGTTCTTTATGGTATTGTTGGCAACATCATGCGAGGAAACATCAATCAAGCACGAAGGCCCGGCACATATTGTGCTCACAAATATAACAACCGGAAAAGAGGTTTCATTTGACGGCACAAACCTTGAAGGCAAACCAAAAACGTTGGACATAAGAAACAACGACTCCCTTAAGGTTCTGTTCGTTCCGGAACAGGATTATGTAAAATACGGCTTTGAGGTAACCTTTACCCTTTTTGACAATACCAAAATAGTGGACAAGGAGTATCCGTTCAGGCATAAAATGCTGGTAAAGGACATTATCCCAGGTACCTACACAATTTCTTGCCAAGCCATAGCGAAAACTGCAGAAGTTGACATCACAGAAACCGGCCAGGCCAGCATTACAGTTATGGAATAAAGATTTCACCCCCACAGCAAATTTGCTCAGTGGGGGTGAGTTTTTTTTGGTAATTATCCTATAGTTTGTAGTTATAAATTCCTAATTTTGTAGGAAACTCATAAATATAGACTATGAAGACAAGACTGATATCTGTATTACTTATGTTGTGCTCCCTTTTTGGATACGCGCAAGAACAGGAAGGATTCGTAAAAAAAGCCGGTCGCCCGGGCAAACCTGGTGAGCCATTGAGCGATGTTACGGTAAGGGTGCAAGGTAAGCCTGTGACATCTGTTAGTGACAGTACTGGTAATTTCAGCCTCATTATGGCGCATTATAAAACAGGCCAGGCGTATAGCCTGAGCAGGGTAAGCAAGCAAGGGTATCAGCTTGCTGATGATAATCTTATTGGAAGGGATCTTCCTTTCTCTGAGGATATCCCTTTGGAGATCTGTATGATTTCCAGAGAAGAATACAATGATATTTACGAGGAAATTGAGGATAAGATCAGAACAAAGACAGATGAGGAATACCAGCAGCAGGTTGCATCTTTGAAAAAGCAACTTGAAGAGAAACGTATCAGTGAGCAGGAGCATCAGGAAAAGTACAATGAGCTGATAGAAAGATATGATAATATTGATAATCTGATACAGAAATTGGCAGAAAGATATGCCAAGACAGATTATGACAGACTGGATTCGTTAGGTAAGCAGATTAACAGTTTTATTGAAAGAGGAATGCTGGAAGAGGCTGAAGCTCTGATTTTGTCAAAAGGTACTTATGAGGAGAGAAAAACTGAATTGGAGAAGGAAAGGCAGAAGAAAGAACAGATAGCAAAAGCCCTTGAAATGAGTGAGAGGGAATATGAGAGAAAGAAAAATGATTTGGCAAATGACCTTTATTCCCAATATGACATTGCATGCTTGAGATTTGACAACATTGCAGCGGAAGATTTGCTTAAAAAGAGAATGATGATAGATACCGCAAATGTGTCTTGGGCTATTGATTATGCAATATTCATAAGAGATTTTATGGGTAGGTTTGATGAGGCTATGAACATATTTGAAAAATATTTGGCTAAAGAAAAGAACAATACTGTAAAAGCTGATTTGTATGGAAATATAGGAACTACATTTGCTGAAACAGGAAAGATGGACAAAGCTCTTCAAGCTTATAAACTTTCTATGGAATTGAGGGAAAAGGATTCGTTGAGCAGTATTTCTTTGTCAACAAGTTATCATAATATTGCATCGGTTTACTTGTCTAAAGAAGATTATGAAAACTATTTTCATTATATATCCAAAGCCGATAACCTGTCTCTTGCACAGGGAGATTCCATTGGATTGGCTTCATTGTATTTAAGTAGGGGTGCTGCATATTATAATATGGGCGATTATAAAAAAGCTGAAGAATATATCAGCAGAAGTCTTGAAATGAGAAAAGGGCTTCTTGGTATAAATAACAGTCAAGTAGCTACAGCTTATGCAAATTTAGCGGTTGTGATGATGCAGATGAGCCGTTATCCGGAAGCCCAGACATATTTGAGGAATGCATTGGATATAAGGCTGAAATTATATGGTGAAAATCATCCTTATGTGGCTGAAACTCATGTGAGTTTAGGTGGTCTTGAAATAGATATGGGAAACAATAAAAATGCTCTGCAATATTATGAAGAAGCAATGGCTATTTACAATGAATTTTATGGTGAAATACATCCTGAAGTGGCGCTCGTTTATAATAAATTAGGATCTTACTATAGCAAAATTGTTAATGATTTTGATAAAGCACTTTATTACTATGTAAAGGAAAAGGAGATATCTACGCAGGTGTATGGATATAATACAACCCATGTGGCAAATGCACTCAACAATATTGCATATATATATGGCCAACAACAGAAATATCAGGAAGAATATAATACCTGTTTGGAATCAATAAATATATATAATTCCATTTATGGTCCCGACAATATTTACCTGACAGCCCCATATAATAATATTGCAAGCAGAAAGTATAGCCTGAAGGAGTTTGATGCAAGTGAAGAGTATTTTAAAAAGTGTTTGAATTTATACCTTAAGTACTATGGTGAGAATCATGAAAATACTGCATTGGTATATAATAATCTTGCTGGAGTATATATTCAAACTGGCCAGACTGAAAAAGCATGGGAAATGTTACATAAAGCAAAGGATATCTATTCATTGGTGTTAGGTGAGAATCATCCCAAAATAGCAATACCTTATGATCAGATTGCTGTTATGATGTACAATCAGAAGATGTATGACAAAGCTGAAGAATATATGCTCAAGGCATTGGAGATAAAACTCAATGCTTATGGAGAGAACCATTTGGATGTGGCTATTTCGTACAATAATCTTTCACGCATATATATTAACAAGCAGGATTATGTCAAAGCTGAGGAAATGTTATGGAAAGCGGTTGAAATTTATAAAAATAAATTTGGTGAAAACCATATTAAAGTAGCAGAGATGCTTGGGAAAGTGAGAGATCTCCATTCAGCTTTAAAAGAATACAATAAGGCGATAGAAATACATAAGCAAGCCTGTGATATAGTTGAAAAATTATACGGAGATGCTCATCCCAATACAATTGCTTACCAATACAAGCTTGTAGATTTATTTCACAAAGCAGGAGAGTATGAAAAGGGATTGCCGTACATCTTGGCAGCATGTAGTAATTCTGTGCAAGTTAATGGGCCAAATGACAGGACGACCATCAATTGCATTATGGTGGCAAATGATATATTCTTCCGTATAATGGGTGCTGAATCTTACGATGGCAAATACAATGATGAATATACTGAATTCAATAAAAATCTGCTTGTTATAGCAACTCCAGCAGAGGGCTCATATGCATCAAAGATTGGATTAAATGGAAAATATATTGTAGTGGCTTACGAAGAGTGGACCATTTCTGACGAAGCTGACAATTTTTACGTATTCGGTACATCTGTAAACCAAAGGGAAGAAAAAACTTACATCTTTTATAAAGATGGCAAATACATTAAAGTTCCATTTACAGGCCGCTTGGGTGTCTCTCTAAATCCTATGTGGGTTGATGCTTCTGAGAAACAAGCTGTTATCAAGTCGTTTGACAAGACAAACAAGAAGAAAATCAAAATAGCAAAATAGTTGCGGTTATGTACAAATATTTTGCATTTATAAGTTACAGCTCAGCAGACTTTGCATGGGGCAAAAAGCTGCAGAGAAAATTGGAACACTACAGGCTCCCATCTACAATATGTTCAGAAAAGGGGTTGGAAAGGAATCCAATGAAGCCTGTATTCTTTGCTCCCACTGATATACAGCCTGGAGAGCTCTCTGCAGAGTTGCAGAAAAGGCTGGAAGCGTCAAGGCACCTGGTTGTAATCTGTTCGCCAGCATCTGCAAGGTCTGAATGGGTTGCAAAAGAGATCCGTTTTTTTTATGAACTGGGCAGGGATAAGAATATTCATCTGTTCATTATTGATGGAGAACCCAACAGCCTTAATCCCGACAGGAATTGTTTCAATCCAGTACTTGCCGAATTGGGGATACCGGAGCTCCTTGGTGCAAACATTCATGAGAAGGTAAGCAGATGGCCATGGGTAAACAGGGAGAGGGCATATGTGCAGCTTATCACCAAATTGCTGGATGTAGAATTTGACTCAATTTGGCAAAGGCACAGAAGGTTGATGATTGTTCAGACAGCAACAGTAATTGCCGGTATAATAATGTCTGTATGTACTGCATTTGCCATAAGGAGCCACTCTTTGCCGGTAAATATACCGGTAATTATTGAAGAACTTTCTTATAACAATAAAAACTTGCCTCAAATGGAAAATGCAATTGTCAATATCCATTTGCAGGATGAAGTTAAAACGTGTGAAGTGGAGACATTCAACCACACAGGAATATTGCATAATATTCCGCGACAGTATATTGGCAAACCAGTGAGATTTACAGTAACATGTAATGATTATTTACCATTGGATACCACTATAGTGCTACAGAAAGATGTAAAACTCGGCATTAAAAGGGATTCCGGGTATTACGGCCATATCCGCTTCAAACTTTGGAAAAGCGGTTCAAAGATGTCTGGCCATAAAGTGTGGATAGAAGATATGGAAGCAGTTACGGATGAGGAAGGATATGTGAGTTTAAATATTCCATTGGAAAAGCAGCAATCCTCGTATACAATCAGAGCAGATGTCCCTCTTTTAGATTCAGTTTTTGTTATGCCTAGCGGCAAAAAGAGGGTAATTGAGGTAAAATTATAAACTATGAGAACTGTTATTGTCATTATAGCATTTTTGATGTGTTCATTGCATTCATTGGCGCAAGAACAGACTGGTTATGTAAAGACTGTAGGACGTCCCGACAAACCGGGCAAACCTTTGGATGAAGTTATGGTAAGGGCTCAAGGCACTCCTGTTGCATCTGTAACTGACAGTAGTGGAAACTTCAGTTTGGTTATGGCTCATTATAAGTCTGGACAATCATATAGCTTGAGCAGGGTAAGCCGGCAGGGATACCAGCTGGCAGATGGAGATCTTATTGGAAGGAAAATGCCTTTTTCAGAAGATATTCCATTGGAGATAAGTATGGTATCCAAAGAAGATTATGCCAATGTTGTAGCCGAGATAGAGTCACAGATACGGTCAAAAATAGATGCTGAATATAAAGCGCAGATGTCTGCATTGGAGCAGCTTTATGAGGAGAAAAGGATAGGGGATGAGGAGTTTCGGAGGAAATGCAATGATCTTATAGAAAATCTGGACAATTCAGACAAGCTGATTGAGAAGTTGGCAGACAGATATGCCAAGACAGATTATGATAGGCTTGATTCTTTGGATAAAAAGATAAATTCTCTTATTGAAACAGGCAAATTGGAAGAGGCCGAATCCCTTATTCTTTCAAAAGGTTCATATGAGGAGAGGAAAGCTGAGCTAGACAAACATAAGGAGTCTAATGAGAAGATGTCACAGTTGCTTGCCGCGAGTGAGAAGGAATTGGTTAGAAAAACCTATGATTTGGCAAATGACTTGTATACCCAATATGAAATAGCGCGTCTGAGATTTGACAATAAAACGGCTGCATACTTACTTAAAAAGAGAATGGAGCTTGATAGCTCAAATATGTATTGGGGCCTTGATTACGCATCTTTCATCAGAGATTATCTAGGAAACTATGATGAGTCTCATAGCGTTTTGGAGAGGTTGCAAGCTAATACTGATGATATAACAGTTAAGGCTATAGTATATCATGAGTTAGGTATATTATACGAAGAAATGGCGCAGATTGAAAGAGCTGTTGATGCTTATAAAATCAGTGTTGAATTAAAGAAAAATGATTCACTGAGTAATAATTCTATAGCGCGAACATATGGTAATCTGGCTGGTTTGTATTTTGAGACTGAGAATTTTACCCTAGGTGTTTCATGTCTTTCAAAAGCAAAAACAGTGTACACCTCCCATTCTGATTCACTTGGTTTGGCAAGTGTGCTGCTTCTGCAGGGGAATATAAATTATCGTTTTGGTAAATATAAGGAAGCTATATCCAATATGTTGGATGCTTTGTCAATTAAACAGCGATATTTAAATGAGGCTCATAGGGAAATATCGAACATATACTCAAATTTGTCTGTCATTAAAATTCAGACGGGAGATTTTAATGAGGCATTGTCTTATATACACAAAGCAATAGAGATAAATGGTAAGATTTTTGGCAATAACCATCCTGTAGTTGCAAATAATTATGTAAGCCTTGCATCTGTTGAAATGAAAATGGGTAACGGAAAGAATGCATTGGAAAATTATGAAAGGTCTTTGGATTTATACAAACAATATTATGGAGATATTCATCCCCGTATAGCTATTGTATATGGGAAGCTGGCATCTTACTATAAGCAGTATAAGTCTGATTTTGACAAGTCTGTTTCATATTATTTGGAAGCGAAGTCTGTTTATGAAAGGCTGTACGGAAAAAACAGCAGTTATGTGGCAAATATGCTCAATAATTTAGGCTCTGTGTATTCGTTACAAGCTAAATATGCAAAGGCTATAGAAACATATGAAGAATCAGCTAAAATAACAGAATCCATTTATGGCTCGGAGCATATTAGCCTTACAGGCCCATATCATAACATAGGTGTTGCCTGCATTTATATGGAAGATTACGCTAAGGCCGAAGAATATTTGAACAAAAGTCTCAATATCTTTATCAAGCATTTTGGCGATAAGCATATAAGGACTGCTGTTTCGTATTTTGCACTTGCCCAATTGTACCAGCATACCCAACAAGATGATAAGGCGCTTGATTTATTCCATAAAGTGCTTCAGATTTATAGATCCACATATGGGGACAAACATCCTAAAGTTGCGGATGTGTATGAATCTATGGCAAAAATATATTTGAAATTGAATAAGCTTGATCATGCGGGAGAGTGCATTTCAAAATCTATACAGATCAATATTGCAGCTTTTGGAGAAAATCATGAAAATGTAGGAATCCTGTATGGGAATTTATTTGCTTTAAGATTGGCTGAAAAGAGCTATGCAGAGGCAAAAGATGCTTTAGATAAAGGTTTTGGCATCTTGTCAAAGATTCATGGGGAGAAGCATATTTTAATTGCAAGTTGTTATTCAAATTATGCCGATTTGTTTAATAAACAGGGAGACTATACCAATGCAATAGATTTCTTGAAGAAGTCTATAGATATTACAGAGAGCCTGCAGCCGGAAAATTCTAAAATACCATTGTATAAGAATGAATTGTCTCAGTATTATATTAAAGTAGGAGATTATGAAAATGCGTTGACAATTGCAAAAGAGTTATATGCATCACAAAGTAAAGACTATATAATATATCTTAATAATGTTTATACTAAAATCATGCAGCAAGAATCTTATGATGCGGCATATGATGTTGAGTATGAGCAGTTCAATAAGAATCTGTCCATTGTGGCTCAGGTAAAAGAAGGTTCTTTGGCATCCCAGAAAGGATTGTCGGGAAGATATACAGTTGTTGCATATGAAGAGTGGAGCATAATAGACGGTAAGTCAAATATGTTTGTCTATGTACCGACTGTGGCAGAGAGAAATGATAAGACTTATATTCTATATAAAGATGGTGAATATGTAAAGGTGACTTTCTCCGGGGTTTTGGGAATTACATTATATCCGGAGTGGATAGATGCAAATGAAAAGCAATCACTTGTGAAGTCTTTCAAAAAGTTGAAGATTAAAAAGGTGAAAGTTCTATAACCTGAATATCACTCTATAAAGCATGGAAACAAAAATGACCAGACCAGCAAAATCATCTGTAATCATACTGATGCTGATAAAAGCATTCAGCGCCTGAAAGAAGTTATATCTAAAGTGGAGGATAAAATTGCAAATAACAGTTAATACGAGTGGAAAAGAAGTCTTTAAATAGAGCAGTGCTGGTTGGGGGCCATCCGGTTTTGGAGGAGGCTGCGAGGGGATATGCCGATAAGGGATATTCTCTTGTGGAGTTTGCGTCTGCCAGGGAACTCCTGGAGAGGTTGGGAAGCGGGGAAGGCGGAGATGTTGTACTGGGGATGAAGGAGCTTTTTATAGCCGAGGATATACGTTGCAATGCAGATGCGGTGAATGACAGCATTGCATTGTTGCAGTATTTTGCGGAGTGCCCTTCTGTGGAGTTCTTCAGATGCCACATGCTGATTCAGGACAGGAATATGTTTGACTTGTTCCGTAACGGTACCTGTTCAGATATGTACAGATCAAAGATGGAGCTGATTCCTTTCAATGAAAATTCGTTGTGGGGGGAGAAGGTGTTTTTTGGAAGTTTTGATTCCGTAGGAGAACCTGTAGGGTACCTGCATGGAAGAACTGTGCATATTGTGTTTTTTGGGTTGAATGATTTTTCTCACTCTTTGGCTGAGTATGCATCATTGGTGTGCCATTATCCCAATTATGTGAGGGACCACTCTTTGCGGACCAGGATTACCGTTATTGACGGACAGATGAGCCAGAAGTGGCGCAGTTTTGTGAATTCAAGACAGCATTTGTTTGCAAACAGCTATTACAGGTATATAGATCTTATTTCCAAGCCTATGTCAAAGGAGTTTCATAAGCCTGAGTATGAGGGACGCAGGGAGGATTTTGTTGATGTGGAGTGGGAGTTTGTGAATGCTACTGTATCATCGCCGGTTTTGAGGGAGAAATTGGTATTATGGAGCAGCTCTTCTGCGCAGCAGCTTACAGTGATGTTGTGTGACGGAGAGCAGATGGAGAATGTGTCAGTTATGCAGCAGCTCCCATATCAGCTGAAGGAGAATGGGATTCCGCTTTATATGAGAGTGAAGGACAAGAACATGGCCAAAGCCTTGAAGATGGGGAATGTAATTCCGTTTGGTTACGATAGCCCGGATTATGACATTTCTGTGCCGTTGGTAAAGATGGCTAAGGCTGTAAATTATGTATACAATTGCTGTAGTGAGGTTCCATTGGTGGAGATAGATTGGGATGTGGCTGAGAAGGATTGGCGCAGATTGGGAATGGCCAAAAGGTTTTCATGCATTTCCAATGCCATGACAATAAAGACAAAGATGCGTTCTTTGGGGCTGCCTGAGTTTGACTGGAGCCAATTCTATGGCATTTCTGCCAGGGAGATTGAGATTATATCAAGGGTTGAGCATAACCGCTGGTGTGTGGAGGAGCTTCTGTTGGGATTCCGCCCTGCCAATGACGGGGAGCAGAAGGCAATAGAGGAGAATATTTCATTGAAGGAGAAGTTCAAGGAGATGTCTGTGCATTATGATTTGAGGAGTTATGATGATTTGCGTCCCGACAGTTCTGGAAAGGATGTAAGAGATTTTGACAGATACCTTTCTGCCGCCATACCTTTGATTGCAAATTCATTGAATGAGGAGGAACGCAATGGATAGCAGACAATATTATATTATAACCTTTGCCAAAGGAGACCAGCTTCACAGGATGGGAGAGCAGGTGAGGAATGAGCATATTCCTCTGGTGATAGGGCAGTGTGCAGACAGCGGAGTAAGGCTCCCTTCGGATGAGAGGTATGAGGATGAGAACTTTGCAGTTATTGTTAAAAATCCGCAAAATGAAGGGGGATGGCGTCTGATAAGGTTGTGTGATGCTGTGGAGATTACAGTAAATGGGGAGAGGATGTGTCGTGTCCATTATCTACAGGAAAATGACAGGATTGCTTTTGAGGGGCAGGAGTGTGAACTGGTATTCTCTACAGGAGAGGAGAGTCTTGTTTCGGGCAAGAAGGTTGAGGCAGCTTTGAGAAAAATGAACAGACGGCTGTTTGCTGCAGTTTTTGGAGCTGTTGCTCTGCTGGCCCTTACATTTGTGTTGTGGCAGCGCTTTACAGATTGCAGTGTTGGAGCCGGGGATGTTCCAGAGAACTCAATTCTAAAGATAAGGCTGGAAAGTGTGGAACTGCAGCATGTGGATCTGGTTGCGGGGAAGGAGGTTGTTTCTGTGGTGGAAAAAATTTCTGTGGCAGAGGCCGGTACAGGATTTCTTACAAGTTCGGGCAAGTTTGTTACAGCGCGCCATTGTATTGAGCCGTGGCTGGATGAATCTCCGGAAGACTCTACATCTGCGTTGGTGCGTATGGCTCTTGCAGCAGAAAACTATGATATGGATAACGGTTCATACAGAAGACTCGTTTCCAAGGGAAGTGTTTTCTCTACTGCCAATGATGGCGGCCGTACGGAGACCATGAAGTTCAGATTCAGCAGCGATACATGTCTGTATTTTACCAGGAATGACTGTGTTGAGAATCTGGGAACAGTGAGGAATCCGAAATATTGGAGGAGCCTTGGACATGAGGGTAAAATCAGCTCCATTGGAGATGTGGTGTGTTTAAATGTTCCTTTTGCCGGTGAACTGGAGATTGCAGATAATGAGATGGTGAAGTCTCTGGAAAAGAACAGGGAAACTGGAACCAATGGTATTCCAAGCCAGGGGCTTGTTCATTCGTTCTGTGAGGGCAGGCTTATAGATGCCCCAGTGAGTGAGGGTGGCTGTGTGATAAGGTGCTTGGAGGTTATGGGGGATGAGGTTGATAAAGGACTGTCGGGAGGACCGATAATGATCAAGGAAAAAGGTAGGTTGTATGTGGTTGGTGTGGTTTCTCGCAGAAACAGCATGAATTCGGAGAAATTTTATGCGGTGCCGGTGACTGTAATTGAAAATTTGGAGGCAAGACAATGGAAAGAATAACTGCTGACAAGTTGCAGGGATATTGCTCGGAAAGGGGTGCATGGCAGTTTTTGCATGATGTGGCCAGCTCGCTTGTGCAGATTCATGCAAAAGGAAATGCCCACTGCGGGGTAACCCTTTCAAATGTATATTTGGATGGGGAGTATTTTGTTTTGGGAGATAGTGTGGCTGATGGATGCGGAAGCCTTGAGGATGATGTATGGGCACTGGGAGCCTCTGTATTTCTTCTGTTGATGGGCAAACCTGTCTTCTATGGAGAAAACGGACGCAAGCAGAGTGCCACAACAAAGATACCAAGATATCTGAGCGGATTCAGTGAGAGAATATCTGCTATGGTATACAGATGCCTGCAGTATAACCCTATGGAGAGGCCACTGCCGGAAGAGGTGTTTGAAACAGCCGCAAAAATGTTGGAGCAGTTCCCTCCGGCCAGGAAGGAGAGGAGAAAAGTGGGAAATACGAATATGGATGACATCTGCAGCAGCCAGGATGAATTTTGGCCAGAGGAGATGGTAAATTGAAAGTTATGAAAAGAAAAATTTTGATTTTCACTTTATTGTTGCTGTGTCCGGCTCTGATTTTAGGGCAGGAAAGGAGTGACTTGTATGATTCAACCGTAAATGATCTGGTGAGATGTGTGAAGATGCTCAAGGATAATCCCGACAATTATTCTGAGGCTGCCGCAATATTGAAAAGGAATGCCGGATGGACCCTCATGAATGAGATAGAGGATACCTTTACCCCATATGAGGGGAGATGCCGGATGAAGGATAAAGTGGAATATACAAATATAGTTTCTATAGGAAATGGCATTGAGAGGCAGAGGGCAAATGCCATGACAAGCATCTCTTCATTCCTCAACGGTAACAGTCCCAATTATAACCATTCCGTTTATGAACTGATGGTTAAGGCTGGTGCCACTGTATCATTTACTCTAAGACACAGACAAGGACCACAGCTGTTACTGGTTATCCCTTATTCTGCAAAAGAGTGTATGGCAGTCTCAATTTCCTGCAATGGGGTACCGGTTAAGAGTACAAAAAATGAGGATGGAAGCCTGGAGTTCATTATTGAGAATGTGGAAAACCAGCAGCATCTTATTGAGGTATGTTTTGAAAACACAAACGCAAAGAACCTTTCAGCGGTAATAATTAATCATAATATGAGTAACAGGAAAAGTGAAAAGTAAGATATTCCTTATATTGGTTATGCTGCTGTCGGCGGTGAATCTTCAGGGATACGGCACCCAGAAACAGAGGCTGAGCAGAATGGATTCCCTTAACAGGGAGTGCAACAGGGCTTACCGTATCAACAACCATAAGGGTCTTGAAAAAATGCTTGCACAATGGGAGGGGATGCTCTTGGCAGCCGATACGGCAGCTGGTGCAAACCGCCACAATTTTCTGTACGCTTTTGCCAATTATCATAAACTCAAAGGAAGCTATTATTTCTGTGTAGCTGATGATTCTTTGGGTGCGTATGAAAAGGCTTTGGAGCATTACCGTAAGAGTATGGAAATCCTAAATACAGACGGAGGTGCAATGTCATTGAACCAGAAGTGTGTGCTGAATACCGAACTGGCCCAGATACACTACAAGTTTGGAAACTACCGGAGAGCGCTGGAGAATCTCTCATCCAATGCAGATCTTTATGACAGATTGTTTATGCAGGAGGAATGGAAAGAGGCCTCTGCATACAAAGCCTTGTGTCTTGCCAGGTTGGGAGAGTTTGATGCGGCCTTGGAAATTGTTGGAGAGCTTGGAAATGAAAGCGAACTTTTAAGGACAAAAGGAAAAATATTCTCTTTGGCCGCAGAAGCCGGTTCAGGTAACAGCCACTTGTGGAAAGAGGCATATGCATGCTACAAGAGGTACTTTGATATGCAGAAAGATACTCTACTGCATAATTTCAGGCATATGACTTCGTCTGAGAGAGAACAATACTGGTTGCGCAAATATCAGTTCCTTTCAGATTGCTATAGGCTTGAAGATGAGATAGAAGGGGTAAGTGCAGGCTTCCTGTACGATGTGGCCCTGCTGAGCAAGAATCTGCTGTTGCAATATTCATCCTCATCAAACCTTTCAGCTAAAGACTCCCTTGGCATATCCTGGAAACAGCTGCAGAAGCATCTGGCCCCAGGCGAGTGTGCAATTGAATTCATCCAGTATGAAAAGTACAATGCATCCCAAATGGGAGCCCTCCTGCTCAAACATAAAGGCACACCTGTATTTGTTAGGATTATTGGTACACAGGAACTGACGCAGCACAAACTTGATGGAAAAGTTACCGTGGAGCAGGCAATCAGGGAAGACAAATCAAAATACAAGAATCTCCTGTACTCCTCAGACACACTTGCAAGGATGATCTGGACAAGCAACTTTGTTGCCCATCTGGAGGGGATAAATAAAGTTTATTTTTCTCCCGACGGAATATTCCATAATCTGGCTATAGAGTATCTTCTTCCTCCGCAGCTGGATTGCAGGGCATTCAGGCTTTCTGCAACCAGAGAAATTGTGGAAGATGGAGCAACATTGGAACAGGGAAAAGCTTTTGTATGTGGAGATATTGATTTCTATACATCATCTTCAGATGGAAGATGTGGGAACAATGATACTTTAGCTTACAGGTATCTTGCCGATAAGCGTGTGATTTTTAGAACACTGCATAATTCAGAAGCTGAGGTTGACTCCATTGCAAAGTTCAGGGGGAGAAGAGACGACATTATTGTAAAAGGTAAAGAGGCTACCGAAGGATACATAAGGGAAAATATTGGTAAATTTGCTGTTGTACATCTGGCAACTCATGGCAATTATGAAGGGAGACTGTATCCTGCAAGTTCTGATCTTAAGGCGGCGGCTCAAGATGAGACCCTCTCAAAGAGTGTTCTTATACTGTCGGGAGTACAAGCGAAGATGGCAGATAATGTCTCCAGTTTGGAGGAGTATGATGGAATCCTTTCTGCCAGAGAGATTGGTTCAATGGATTTGGGAGGTGTGCAGCTGTTTGTGGCATCTGCTTGCCAGAGTGCTCTTGGTGAAATTACAGCCGGAGGCATTTACGGATTGCAGAGGGGATTGAAGAGTGCGGGAGCCGGAGCAATGGTTTTGAGTTTATGGAGTGTGGATGATGCGGCTACGGCCTATTTTATGAGCAATTTCTATAGGGCACTTGAGAGTGGTGAAAGTATTCATGAGGCATTCTGGAGTGCCAGGAAGAGTATGGATGTAAAGATTAAACACAAGATTAAGAAATATAACGCGGCATTGATGAAAAATGAATGGCACCATGTAGAGGTGGCTAAGTACTCTTTACCATGTTATAAAAATGCTTTTGTTTTGATAGACACTAAAAATTAAAAGACTATGAAAAAGTTTATCTGTCTGTTGGCGTTGCTCCCAATAATTTGTTTTGGTGGCAAAGTGTATTCCCAGGGAGTAGCAGGAGACCATGAAAATATAAACAAGTTGTATTCAATCTTTATTGATACATATGATATGCGTAACAATAGAGATGTAGTTGAGGTAGACAAACTTAATGAAATTCTTGAGTCCAAATATGATACTTTGCAGGGAAAGAAGAGGTTCCTGGGGGCAGCTCTGGATGCCTACAAGACAGCTTTCTCTGGTAGTATGACCACCGCTGTAGATGGTTTTATTGGAGTTGGCGTTTCCTATATTTCGGGGTTTGTGAAAAGCCACAAGACAGATTGGAGAGATGCTGTGTTGAGGGAGTGCACTTTTGTAAAGAATCTGCAGATGGGCAAAGATGCATCAGATTTTTACAGCACCATCAGTAACGTGGGAGCATTGGATCTTAGGGGAATTGCCTTTAAGGGTTTCACATGCTGCAATAAGATTATAGACAAAAATGATACATTGGATGTATTTTATATTTCATGCAGGCTTGATACCAGCAAGGCAGGAGTGGACAAGCTCCTGATGCATTCCAAATTTCAGGTTGTGGTAGATTCAATAATGTTCAATCCAAAAATTTGTGATATACCTAATGATTCTGTATCCAGAATTGATGAGAGAATAGGATTTGATTTCAAGAAGCGTAAAAACCTTATAGTTACATTGAATACCAAAGTGAAATCCTCTTGGGTGAATGAGGCAATACAGGTGGTTGTAGACCAGCATTTGGGAGAATTCTCACTGGAGTTCAACATAGACTCCACATGTCTCAATGAAAATGGGGTATTTGTATACAGCGGCAAAAATCCATCTGTAAATGGGAACAGGGTAAGGCTCAGCGGCGACTCGTTTATAGTGCCAAGATCGTACATAGGAATGATAGATGATGGAGGACATACAGAGTCATGCTGGGGTACAGGCCAATATAAACTTGAGATGCAGCTTAAGGAGCAGTGTCAGATAAACGAAAAATATTATCTGAAAGAAGGTTCAAAGCCCAATAAGCAGAAGATGAATTCAAATTGGCGCAAGGAGTGGAAAATTATAAAGAAGAGGAACAGGAACAAGTCTAAAAATCCTTGGCAGGTGTATACAGAAAGAATATCATCTGAGTATAAGAATGGCAAATGGGTAACAACAATAGCCAGCCCATTGAGGACTGTAATGATGCAGGAAGGAAATGAATATATAACAGGTAGCGGACATTAATATCACAATATCATTTTGAAAACAGCATGGAGGTGCAGCTCTTTATGAAGGTTATTGGCAAAAAAGAAAAAGACAAAATAAATAAACTGTACAAGGAGTGGAAACAAAAATGACCAAAATATCATCTATAATCATTCTCCTGCTGACATTTCTATGCTCAGCAGCCACATCCTTTGCCCAAATCCAGCAGGGAGTAGTAAAAACACGGGGCAAGATGGTTAACGGCACCCATGTGCCCGGACAGGGCCTTCCAGGGGCAGTGGTGTCAGTAAAGGGTAGGGGAAAAGTACTTGTACAGAATGAGAATGGAGAGTTTTCATTTTCTACTCCCGACAGCAAATTCAAACTTGATTCCGTAAGCAAGAAGGGGTATGTTCTGGTAGATTTTGATTGTGTAGGACAGGAGCTTACACAGTCTGAGAATGCTGTAAATCTTGTAATGGAGACCCCATCGAAATTGATGGAGGACAGGTTGGCTGCGGAGAGGAAAATCAGACGCTCTCTACAGCAGCAGCTAGCTGCCAAAGAGGATGAACTTGAAGCTTTAAAAGAGCAGAACAAGATTACAGTTGAGGAGTATAACAAGCTGTTACAGGAACTGTATTCACAGCAGGAGAGTAATGAGAAGCTCATTGCTCAGATGGCTGAAAAGTATTCCAAACTTGATTATGACCAATTGGACGATTTCTATAGGCAGGTTGCAGATTATATACTTGCCGGTAATCTGGTAAAGGCCGATTCTCTGCTTAATTCAAGGGGAAATCTCAATACTGCAATAGAGAAATACAGAGAATTGCAGAAATTGAATCAGAATGAAAAGGACCAATTGGACAAGAGGTTGGATAATTTTAATAAGAGTATGGCTCTTCAGCAGTACCAGTTGGAGGATTTGGCCAAGATGTGTTATAATAAATTTGAGGTTTGCAAATTGCGGTACGAGAAAGACTCTGCAGCATATTATCTGAGGATACGAGCCGCACTTGATACAACAAATATTCAGTGGAGTGTAGATGCGGGGGATTATTTGGAGACACATATGGCCCAGTATAATGAAGCAATCCTATATTATACAAAAGCACTGGCATGTGCACTGGGTAAACAGGATTCAGACAAGTATATTGCACTTTGCTATAGCAGGTTGGGAAAAGTACATGAGGTAAAGCAGGAGCTTGATACTGCCCTTGTATATTTGAATAAGGCATTGGAACTGCAAAAGGAAATTTTTGGCGAGAAGAGTTTGCAGGTTGCTGAGACTTATTTTAATATGGGAAAGGTTTATGTTGGACAGTCTAAATATCATGATGCTGCGACTAGATTTTTTGAGGCAGAAGATATCCAGATGCAATTTATGCCTGAGAGCGTTGGTGATGTAGCCGTTACAAATTTTCACATAAGAGAAGACATATTTGGACTTAGTGGAAAGTATGAAGAACTTGCTTTGCATGCTTTAGAAAGATATGTTAAGTACATAGTTGAAAAATACGGAGAATCTCATATAAAAACAGCTGAGTACTACAATAGATTGGGGGCTATTTTTTATGAACGGGGTGATAAAAAGTCAGGCGCCGAATATTTGAATAAATCGCTATCCATTCACCTCAATTTATTGGGGGAGAAGCATTCTGCCCTAGGAAAATGTTATTTGAATCTGGGAAGGATGTATTTGTCTGAAGAGAGCTACAATATGGCACAAAAATATTTTACCAAGGCTCTTAATCTGTATAAATTGACTTTTGGAGAAAGGCATCCTAATATAGCTGAATGTTATAATTGTTTCGGTGAGCTGTTTTTGGTACAAAAAGAATGTGACAAAGCCCGGGAATATTTTAATGATGCTTTGGATATCAATATTGAATGTTATGGAAAGGGACATTTTACAGTTTTATTATTATATTCAAAGATAGGGGATGTGTATAAATTTGAAAAAGATTATGTTACGGCGTTGAAGTTTTATAAGCTGTCTTATGACCAACTGAAGGAAAACAGAGAACTGTTTTTTAAGCATGAATATCTTTCCCTCAGGTTCAATATTGGAGACATGTATTATAAAACTGGGGATTATATACAAGCCTTGGGGGAACTGAAAGAGATAAAGCCACTTTTCAGAATCACATTTGGGAGAAAGCATGAGCTTACAATAAAAGTTAAAGAGTTGCTGTCTCAGGTGAAAGATTCTAAAAGGAAAAGCCACAAGGGAAATGTTAGATAATCTGCGCAACCATATAAAATTCACCCCACTTGCGCAGATTATCCATCAATACTTTGCGTAAGTGGGGTGAAAACGGTATGTTTACGCAGAAAATAATGAGATGCATGGACTAAAGGACAATTATTTGTTCCCGATAGAAAATTTTAGTGTAATATGAATAAAGTATTCTTGGCAATAGTTTCATTGTTGATTCTATGTGCTGTAACAAATTCCTTTGCCCAAACCCAGCAAGGAGTAGTAAAGACCAGAGGCAAGATGGTTAACGGCACCCATGTGCCCGGGCAGGGCCTTCCAGGGGCTGTGGTGTCAGTAAAGGGTAGGGGAAAAGTACTTGTACAGAATGAGAATGGAGAGTTCTCATTTTCTACTCCCGACAGCAAATTCAAACTTGATTCCGTAAGCAAGAAGGGGTATGTTCTGGTAGATTTTGATTGTGTAGGACAGGAGCTTACACAGTCTGCGAATGCTGTAAATCTTGTAATGGAGACACCTTCGCAACTTTTGGAGGACAAGTTGGCTGCAGAGAGGAAGATAAGAAGGTCTCTCTATAATCAGTTTATGGCTAAGCTGGATGAGCTTGATGCTTTGAAAGAGCAGAACAAAATAACAGTGGAAGAGTACCATAAGTTAATGCAAGAACTGAATACCCAACAGGAGAAAAATGAGAAACTTATCTCCCAAATGGCTGATAAGTACTCCAAACTTGATTATGACCAGTTGGATGATTTCTATAGGGAAGTCTCGAATCATATTATTAACGGAGAACTTGCAAAGGCAGATTCACTTCTCAGCACCAAAGGTAACCTCAATGCGGATATAGCAGAACTCAAGAGATTGCAGAGTGCCAATGCCCAGGAAAAGGAGGAATTGGCCAGGAGAGAAGAGAATCTGAAAAAAAGTGAAGGTGTAGAAAAGTTCAAGCTGGAAGATCTTGCCAAACGCTGTTACAGCAAATATGAAATATGCAAACTTAAATATGAGTTTGATTCTGCGGCATATTATCTTGAAACTAGAGCTAATCTGGATACAACAAATATTCAGTGGACTTTGGATGTGGGTGTGTATTATTTTGAACATATGGCCGATTGGCAAAAAGGCGCCATGTTTGTAAATAGGGCATTATGTAATGCGCTGAACAGAACAGAGGGTGATGATCCTGCATTGGCAGAGTGTTATAGTTATAAAGCTTTTCTTAGTCTTTACAATGATGATTTCTCTGAAGCTAAAGAATTTATTGCAAAGTCTTTAGATATGTATATTAGATTGTTTGGCGAAAACCATCAGAAAGTGGCTGAAACATATTCTAATATTGGAGAGATTAATGTTGAATTATTTGATATTCCCGCTGCTTTATCTTGCTACTTTAAATCGTTGGATATTTTGTTGGAACTTTATGGTGAGAATCATAAGGATGTAGCATTGCTTTATTCAATAATAGGTGAAGCTTACATTGCGGGGGGAGATCTTTCTAAAGCTCAAGAATATCATAATAAAGCTTTAGATGTGACTAAGGAATTAGTAGGTGGCGATAATGAGCATGTTGCATACATTTATTCAGGCTTGGCAGGAATTTTATGTTTACAGAAAAAATATTCTTCCGCGCTGGATTATGGGAAGAAAGCTTTGAATATTGACTTGAGAATGTATGGTAATTCCCATCCTTCTGTATCAAATTCGTATAGGAATATTGCATGGATTTATCAACAGAGAGGGGATTTCAGTTCAGCCTTGGAATATTCGAATAAAGCGGTAGATGTTTATCTAAGAGCTGGTTATGATAGAGTGCCAATGCTAGCTTCTTTATACAATGATATAGGTAATACTTATTGTTATATAGATGATTACGGTTCTGCTATGGATTTCTATAATAAGGCGTTGGCGATAGATAAAGAAATTTGGGGTGATACCAGTTCTAATGTTGCAGGAGATTATAGAAATATTGCATTGGGGTATAGATATATGCAGGATTATCCTGCAGCCATGAAATATAATAATATGGCTACATATACATATATTAATGTGTATGGAGAGCATCATCCCGACGTTGCGAGATGTTTTGATGTAAGTGGATTGATATACCTTGATAAGAAAGATTATATGAAAGCAATAGAGTCTTTTACTAATGCACTTAACCATTATGAGACAATATATGATAAATCACATCCAGATTTGGCGTTATCTTATAGTAATATAGGCTTTTGTTATTTGCATTTGAATAATTATACACAAGTCATAGAATATGCTAAAAAAGCATATGAAATATATGTAGCAAATAATGAAGAGACTTCGGAGGAAGCAGGTAATGCATGTTATGATATATCTTGGGCATATAATCGTTTAAAAAATTATCCATTGGCATATGAGTATCTGCTGAAGGCTCTGGAAATTAAAAAGATGCATGTAGGGGAAAAAGATGAGAGCGTTCAGCAGCTCATGGCTGCTATAAGAAAAGTAGGATATCGCTTAGCAACAGATGGTTCAGATTCAGATTTTGCAAATTATATGTCTGATAAAATCAATGTTGTAACATTGGTAAAAGATGATGAGCCAATAACGTATAAAGGCTTGAAGGGGGAGTTGTATTTATTGGAGGTAGAAGATTGGAATTTCCATAAGAAGGAACATATATTTGATAAGATTGGGAAATTAGATGGAAAATCCAAAAGGGCTCTAGTAATGAAGAACGGAAAAATTTTAGAGTTGGAGGTAGATGCTGATATAGAAATGTGGTTCACAATCAAACAAATAGACAAGAAAGAGAAAGATAAAGATAAAATCATTAATCTGTATAAGGAATGGAAACAAAATACTTCGCATTTATAAGCTATAATTCAAAGGATACCGAGTGGGGTAAGAAATTGCAGAAGAAGCTGGAGCATTATAGGATGCCGGCAACTTTGTGCAGTGAGAGGGGATGGAAGAGGACACCTATCAGGCCGGTGTTTTTTGCTCCTACGGATATTCAGCCTGGGGCATTGAGTGATGAGCTTAAGGAGAGGCTTGCAGCTTCAAGGAATCTTATTGTAATCTGTTCACCCAATTCTGCCCAATCAAAGTGGGTAGGTGAGGAGATTGCTTATTTCCATAGCCTTGGCAGGGAGAAGAATATCCATTTTTTCATTGTGGATGGCTCTCCTAACAGTGGGGATGTGAGGACAGAATGTTTCAATCCAATCATCGGGAAGCTGAATATTCCTGAGATTTTGGGGGCAAATGTAAATGAGAAGGTTTACAGGTATCCGTGGTTGAACAGGGAGAGGGCATATGTGCAGTTGGTGTCTAAACTTCTTGGGGTTGAGTTTGATTCCATTTGGCAGAGGCACAGGAGGCAGATGATCAGAAAACTGATTGGCTCTTTGGTTTCTGTTTTTGTAGTTTTGGGAGTAGTGCTTGGAACCTGGAAGATGAGTCAGCCGGTTGATGTTGCAGTAAGATTGAATGAGGCTTCTGCCCATAATGTGAACCTTCCCCCTTTGCAGGATGCAGAGGTGTCGTTGGTGCTTGAAAATGAGATAAAAACCGATACTCTTGCAAGTTTGGGCGCTGATATGGTTTTTGCAAATATCCCGGGCAAGTTTTATGGCAAGGAGGTTAAGCTGATGGTGAGATGCCGTGATTTTAAGGAGCTGGATACGGTGGTTGTACTGAATGATCTTGTTGAGGTGAATGTGTTCAGGGATCCTTCGGTTTACGGCAATGTCTCTTTTGTGCTTTGGAATGAAAAGCTTGAGCAGCTGGTACCGGATGTTGATGTATCTATTGCCGGCTTCAGTTCAAGATCTGACGAAAGTGGGCGGGTGAGTCTGTTTATACCACTTGAAAAACAATGCACCAAGTATAAAGTGGAGAGTGGTGTTGCTTTGAGTAATAATACCATTTATATGCCTTGCGGGGGAAGTGAGGTGATATTGGTTAAATAGAGAATATTATGAAGTACGATATTTTTGTCAGTTATAGAAGGTCCTCGTCGGATACAGCAAATCTTATTGCAGAAAAATTAAGGGGACGCGGTTATAATGTTTTTTTTGATGTTGAGTCTTTGAGGGGAGGAAAATTCAATCAACAGCTGTTTGATGTTATAGAAGAGGTTAAGGATGTAGTAGTTGTTTTGCCCGAAAATGCATTGGACAGATGTTCTGAAGCTGATGACTGGGTGAGACTTGAGGTGTGTCATGCGCTGGCTAATGGGAAAAATATAATTCCTGTTGTGCTCAACGGGTTTGTATGGCCAGAACAAATGCCTGAAGGGATGGAGGCTTTGAAAGAGTATCAAGCTGTTACAGCTACTTCAAATGAGTATTTTGATATGGCAATTACCCGTTTGTGCGGGTATGTGAAAAGTAAGCCGCATAAAAGGGTGCGTAAAATGGCAATGCTTGCAATGTGCATTGTGTTTGCTGTTGTAGCATCTTATGCTGTTGCGGAATTTGCGTTCAGGAGGATGGCCGTACCAGTATGTAAAGAAGTTGCTGACAAGCTTACACTCAAGATTAACTTTATGGACATTCTTGCTTCCGAGAATAATGATATTGAGGAATATTGGATTGATTATAAAGGAAATGAAATGAGTGCGGATAAGATGAAGCTTATATTTGATTCAAAGGAGGTACAGTTGCGCAGATTGTATGAGCAGAATGAGACATGTGATATTAATCTTACTGAATTCCAGAAGTTTTTGTTGGGAGGATATGGAATAGATAAGTCTGTCCTGGATATGTTAAATGCGTATTATCTTTCTTATTTTACCAGCTATGAGGATCATTTGAGTCAACTTAAGTCAGCCGTAGAGAGTGGGGACAGGAGGATAACAACATTAACTAGTATTGATGCTTATTTCCAAGTTTTCAGACATGATGTAAATGCCGGATACTATTCTTATTTGGAATTTATGTCGCATCTTCCAAGGAAGGCGCAAAAGTCATATTGGAATATTGTGCATAAATTGGAAAATGTGCCGAATGGAGTTGGATTGAATCATTCAAAAGAAGAATTTGAGCAATTTGTGAATAGGGAGATGGAGGAGATTGAGAAGAAATTGTCGGGAGTAAAGCGAAATATTGTTGATTTGCAGGAGGATATAAGGGTGGCGGATGAACAGTTTGAAGAGATGAGAAGGCAGATTCTTGATATGTATGGTTCATTTAAATTGAAGAACAAGCTGACAAAGGAAGACGGCCAGTTGGAGCAATGGACTAAAATTGCACAGTTTGGCAAAGTGCTGTCAGAAACTGTAAAAGATTATAATGAAGCTGCAGAGCAAGGCCTGGAGCCCTGGCCAATACCGCCTAAACAGATTTTTGAAGATTTGCTGGCTAGTTTGGAGTTCCATTTGAAATGTTATCCTCAGGCAGAGCCATATGTTCTGGCTGCAAAACTTTTCTATAAAGAGGTGCTGAATAATGTAAGGGAATGTGGCGGTCTGCTTATTGGAGAGTTTAAGGATAACATGAGGCATCCACAATATGAAATAGGAGACATTGTAATTGAAAGATATGGTAACAAAGTGATTGGGATTGATTCTTTCGATCAGGCTGATAATCATAAACAATCAAATAAAGTTAAATTTTTAAGGGTGAAGGATGGTGCTTTAGTGCAATTTGTTGAGGATGTGGTAGATACGGATGTGCTAGCTTTGTATATGTCATTGGGGTTTTAAGAGATAATCTGCGCAAGTGGGGTGAAAAGTGGGTATTTACGCAGAAAATATTGCAATGTGTGTTTAATTGAAAGAAAAGAAGAGTGTTAAGGTGTATAAAAAAGCGGCTCTGAAATTTTTATGATTTCAAGGCCGTTTTTTTTATTTCTTTAAAGAATCTAGTTTTTGCTCTTCCTTAGGCGCTCTAGTCTCATTACTTGGGCAGATAAGACAAGTACCAAACCCAAACCAATACATATTGGTATCAACATTCCTCCTAAAATTAATCCGGATAAAGCACAAATAGCACCTATAATCCTAAATATTTTTTCAAAAGGTGTGAATTTATCGTTTTTGTCTGCTGGTGTACTATTCAATGCTGGTTCATGTTTTTTCTGTTGGAAAGAGGAGGAGATATTGTTTGTCTCGCCAGAATCAATATTACTGCTGCATTTTGGGCAAAATTTTGCATTTTGAGGAATCTCGGAATTACCGCATTTTACGCAAAATCTTACTTGTGATAGTGTTATTTTTTCTCCAGTTTCAGGACAAAATTTCATATCTGAGGGATGTTCTTGTCCGCAATATTGACACTTCATAAAATATGGATTTTAAATTAGAAAGGTGTTACTTAGTCTGCTAAGATAAGTATATTTTTTATATTTTACTAAATGTTTGTAAATTTAGTGCTGATAGAGGAAAATTATTAAAGATTACATAGAGAGGGTAAAATGGAAAATAATACTTACTATGCATTTATAAGTTATTGTACAGCTGATGAGAAATGGGCAAAATGGTTACAATATAATCTTGAATATTATCGTATCCCTAGTGCATTATGTAAAGAGTACCCACAATTGCCCAAGAATATAAGGCCTGTGTTTTGGTATAAGCAGGATTTAAGTGGAACAGTTCTTAAAAAGGCGCTCAATAATGAACTTAATTCATCTAGGTATCTTATAGTAATTTGTTCTCCAGATTCAGCGCAATCTGCATGGGTGAATGATGAGGTGATGTCCTTTATCAACCAAAATAAGGCGGATAAGATAATTCCGGTAATTGTAGCAGGAACACCCCATGCTGAAAATGTAAAAGATGAGTGTTTTCCACCAGCTTTACATAATTTGGGGAGAGAGAGGGAAATACGTGGAATTGATATCCGAAGAAGCGAGGGAAAGACTCATGCATTGGTTGATGTAATTGCAACAATGTTTGAAATCAGATTTGATGCATTGTGGCAAAGGCATAAGAGGCGGCAGAGGAAGGTGCGCAATATATGGATAGCTATACTCTCAGTAATAATGCTTTCAGCTGCTTTTATATATGATTATAATAGACTAAAAGTTGAGTATTATGCAGATTATGTTGATAGATGGGGAATTGCAGAGGGTGTTATACCACTGAGTGATGAACAAATGTCCCAACGGTACCGTTCATATAGATTTGAGTATGATAGAGTGCCGTTTGGATCACCAGGAGTTTACAGCTGGAGACTAAAATCTGTAAAGTTTGTTAACTCTTCAAATGTATGTAAGGAGCACGAAGATAGTGAGCATTTGGACAGATTTGCAGTACAAAATTTTGAGTATAATAAGAAAAATGGACAATTAATACGTGTCAATTATTGTGCTGCGAATGGTAAAGTTGTAATAAGGTATAATATTTCTGATTATAACGGCGTCGTTGCTTCTGTGGCAGATTTTACATCCGCATCAGAGAATTTGGGTACAGCAACAATCGGAGCCAGTACAACTAAGATGGATGTTCTTCAGATGCAGCAGGAAAAAAAGACTAGAATAAAACGCTTTGTATATGAAAGAGATAAAGATGGCTATATTATAAAACGAACTTTTCACAGTAATAATGATGACGAGTTGGCTTCTAGCCGTATCTCTGATGGTGAAGGCGTTTTTGGAAACATATATGTATTGGATTCATTACATCGTCCTGTGAGAATAGAATTGATAGGATTAGATGATAAAAGGTGTAGTAATAATAAAGGTGTATCTTCTAAAGAATATATTTATGACAGTTGTGGTGGAATTAGCAAAGTGTCATATAAAAATTTAAATGAAAAGTTGATACTGAATGATGAATTTTGGGCGTGTTGTCTACAAGAATTTAATGATAAAGGTAATGTTGTAAAGACTTTATTTCTTGGTACGGACAGTTCTTTATGTTACAATAAGAACGGATATGCAGTACAATATTTAGAATATGATAATGCAGGGAATGTTGTTGAATTTAAATTTTGTGACATCAGCAATAACTTATGTTGTGCAATTAACGGTTTTGCCAAACAAAAAATATTATATGACAAGAGGGGAAATATGATACAGGGAGCCAATTATGATGCTGATGATAAGTTATGTTATAATAAACAGGGGTGGGCTAAGATATACATGAAATATGATAGAGACAATAACTGTACTGAACAGAAGTTTTTCGATGTCAACGATAATTTATGTAATATAAGTGAAGGGTATGCCAGAACCAGAATGGGTTATGATAATGATGGTAATGTAGTTGAATGTAGTTTCTATGATTCTAATAACAATTTGTGTTATAATAAGGAATTGTATGCTAAAATTAGTTATAAATATGATGAGCTGAGTAGGCTTACAGAAATTACATCCTTTGGAGATAAAGGACAACCTGTTTATAATAAGTTTGGATGTGTAGCAAAAAAATTTCATTATGATAGTAGAGGAAATCTAATTAGAGAAAGTTATTATGGGGAAAAAGGAATGCTGTGCTATAATAATTATGGTTTTGCATATGTGGAGTATGAAGTTGATTCATATGGAAATAGATTGCGAAAGTCTTTCTTTGGAGTTGATGGGAACCTATGTATGGTTAGAGAAGGCTATGCCGGTATGACTTATAAATATGACCGGCATGGCAACTGTGTGGAGGTCTGTTGTTTTGATGTAAATATGAACCCTTGTTATAATAAAGATAGAGTATCAAAAATTACCCATAAATTTGACTCATATGGGAATATGGTTGAGGCGTGTTTTTATGATGATAAAGGTATGCCGTGTTATTCAAAGGATGGGTATGCAAGATTGGTTATCATACATGATGACAAGGGTAATGTTAAAGAAAACGAAATATATGATATTAATGGCGAGCGATGTCTGGATAAAAATGGAGTTGCTAAGGTAAAGTATAAATATGACGAATATGGTAATATTATTGAGAAAACATACCATGGCTTTGATTCAAAGTTGAAAGAAGATAGAAATGGAATAGCAAGAATAGTTGGTAAATATAACGAACGTAGATATGGAATAGAAGAGGCTAAATATGATAAGGATGGAAGACCATGTACAGATCAGAGGGGAGTCCATAAGCGGGAATATAAATATGATTTGTATGGAAATGTCATTGAATCTTATACATATGATGTGGATAACAGGAGATGTCTTGAAGGTGAAACTTTGAGTGCTGGATTGTTATGTAGTTATAATAATGCAGGCAGAATGGTAGAAAGGAGATTTATTGGTGTAAATGGAAGCCTATGTAAGAATGCACGAGGATTTTCCGTTGAGAGATATGAGTATGACCATAGAGGGGTATTACTGTCAATGAGTATATATGATGAAAATAATTCTCCTGTAGCTGATGGAAGAGGTATTTTTAAGAAAGTTTATAATTACGATGCTAAAGGCAATAATATTGAGATAATATCATATGATATAAACAATGAAATAATAAAAAATCCTTCAACAGGGGCATCAATAGTAAGATTTAAATATGATGAAAAGGGGAATAATATAGAACGCTCTTTTTATGATGCTGATGGTAATCCAACCCTAACTCATGAAAAAATTCACAAGGGGGTATACATTTATGATGCTAAAAATAATATTGTAAATACAAAGTTCTTTGGAAGTGACGGGAAGCCTGGTTTGTGTTATCCAGGATTCCATATGGTTGTGGATACTTATAATGATTTTAATCAAAGGATAGAAAGATCATTCTATGATCAGTATGGTAATCCTACAGAGGTTATGGGGTATCATAAGATGGTAGACGATTTTGATTGTACTGGGGAGCTTAGAAATAGATTGCATTATGATAAAGCTAATAAATTGATAATGTATCAGCTTGGTTCAAAAATGGTTATGGAATCTAAAGGTGATTATAGATTGCCTGTCTATTCTTTAATTTTAAAATTTAATTCTTGGATAATTGGGGAGCCCTTAGATAAACTTAATGTGGAAATGGAACGATCTGCTTATCTTCATAAAGAAATAGTATATTTAACTCAAGAAGGTAAGATAAACCGTTTGTCAGTAGAAAAAGGAAATAATTTGCAAGTGATAATGTCTGATTATTTCGTTGATAAAAACAAGGTAGATTCATATCTGCAATTACTGGAGATGTAATAAGATTGTTTTGTATTTATTCAATCATTCAACAAAGGAATCAAATAATCAGCACTTTCAATGCAATTGATTAAGGTTTCTTCTTTTTCCAGCCAGTCTAAAGCCTCTTGTGGGGTATTGCAAACTCCTACACCACAAGTGGCTTTGTATCCAGATTTATCATAAACAGCCAGCTCTATCAAAAGCTTTGAACCCTCTATTCTCCAGAATGAGAGGGAGGTGGCGCTGAAACAGTCCTCATCACTATCCCATCGGGAAAAAATGCGGATTGTACAGCAAATGTCCTTTTCAATGGCGTAGGTGAATTCTTTTGTGAAGTTATGTACAGGTTCAAGTTCCCGTTTGGCGTTTCCAATCAGGATTCTGATGCATTGTTCAAGGTTTTCCGGGTTGTATGTCGGTTTTGCCATAGGTCAGATTTTATTTTTTCTCCAAACAATGTAATTCTCGTATAAGTATTTGTTGCGGCGGGATTTTGAGAAATCTAAGGTCTCACCGGCGGAATCCTGATACCATCCTTTGGCATATTCTCCTCCAACCAAATAAACGGCATTATGAATGCCCAAATCAACCAGAGCCTGGGCAAAATCGTGGAATGATTCTGGGGCGTTGGTGGTGGTTATGAAGATTTCATCGCCTCTGCTGCATAGGGCTTTTCTGAACGATTTGTTTTTTGGCTCATTTTCTACCAGCATACCGTTGTCAACCAGTGGGTATTGTCTGAAGAAGTATCCCCCTTTTTCTGTTGCTTCTTCAAATAGGGGAGAGTTGTCTGCAACACCTATTGTTATTTTCTTCCCGATAATTGCACAGAATCCTTTCTTTGAAAGCCCCCAAGCCAAAGGTTCTCCTTTTAGGACAAAGGCTCCCACTATTTTTTTGTTGTCTTTCCTTATGTCTGCTGCCTGTGCGCATAGGATAATGCTTTTGTTATTGATGTCGGGAGTACCTATACACAACTCTGCTGTGGCATTGTGGGGGATGTATATACTCAACGGTATGTCATTTATGGTTGTATCTATCTTTTCTGTAAAGCTTTGCTCCAGAGAATATGGATCCATTCCCAAGCGTGACGCTGTTTGGGGTTCTTCCTGTAGTTTAACTTCTTCAAAGAGACCCTCTTCAATCATTTCCTGCTCTTGCATGCTGTGTTTTGGAAAAATCATGTATATGATTCCGGCAATGGCAACAAGAGCCAATGGTAGGATAATCCAAAAGTGTTTTTTTGTGGTTTGCTTTTGGGATATCCTGTCGGGAATATGAGTCTTGCCTATTATCCTCAGCTCATCATCCTGTATGTCGTATTTATTGCTCATTTGTTCTCCTGATAGTTGTTTCTATATATGCCTTAAGTTTTATGAGTACCTCCCTGGAGGCAGTTGTTATATGGTAGCTTCCTTTGCAGTTTGATAGAATCAGTTCCTGTTTGGAAATGTCTATAAAATGGATGTAGTCTGTGTTTATGATCAGACTCCTGCCCAGTCTGAGGAACTTGCTCTCTGCATCTGCCAACTGATCTTGCAGGATGTCTTCTATTTGTCCCAATTGGAGGGTTACCAGCCTTGTGCGGCCGTCTTCCGTTGTTATGTTGGAGTAGTTTCCGTCTGATGAAACAAACACCAGGCTCTCTGCCGGTATTCTCAGCAGTTCGGTCCCTTTTGATATGATAATGTGTCTGTTCATGGTTGAAGTCCCAACAAAGTTACTCAATATTTTTTATGAAAATGCCCAAATTTTTCAAATGTATGAAATACAAATATAATGTATGGATTCTCCACTGTTCCGGCAGTTTGTACACTCCCTTTCCGGTTGGTACATGTCTTGGTAAAACCCTTGATTATTAGTCTTTTTTAGGAGAATTTTGTCTAAGAAAATTCTATTTGACCTATGAGAAAGACCATTTCATTCAAACTCTTCTGTGCCGTTGTATGGAAGGGTATCTGCCAGGGCACAAAGTGCCTGGCAAAGCTTTTTGGGTACCAGGGAAATGACCGTTACATGAGAACGGTTTGGAAGATAACTGTGGGTTGTCTCTCTTCGTTAACCCTAATAGTTACAATTGCCATTACATACTGTTTCATTACCGAGATTATTTGTGACAGCTTTTTCAAATGGATTGAAAGGCGCACAAGCCAAGAGGTGAGGGAGGAGCGCTATTTGAGCAACCATATAGCATTCCAGCACATTGGCTACAAAAGGAAGACAAGGGTTGTAAATACCATTACGCAGGAGATTCTACTTAAAAATATAGACAATGTAATTGTTTCTCCCTGCGGTGATTCCCTTGCAGTTTTCTTCAAAGGAAAGCGCAGAGGCTATCTGAACCGTTTTACCGGGGAAGTGGTGATACCGGCAAAATATACCAAAGCTTGGGTGTTTTCAGAAGGGCTGGCAGCTGTAGAACACGAAGGTGAACTGAAATTTATAGATCATAGCGGATATCCTGTGATTTCCAAAGGCTTTCAGGTTTCAATTAAAGATGACGGATACCTTTTCCACAACGGATACTGTTTCATCAGAGACAAGGTTAACGGGATGATAGGTGCAATAGACACCCTGGGAAATTGGGCTATAGAGCCTCGGTTTACCCATGTGATGAGATACGGCAAGTATATCCGTGTGCAGGATGACCTCTACCAGGGACTGTATACACAAAACCTGGAGGTGGTTTTCCCTATGGAGCAAGAGATTGTACACTTTAACAACTACAGCAACACAATTTTTGTAAGGAAAAGGGAGGAGCCCCCGCAGTTGTATGATATGGACCTTAACCTGCTGCAGGATTTTGTGGTGGATGAAGTAAAGCACCTGCAATATCAAACTGGAGAGATGGAACTTTTTACAAACGATGACGGCGACCAGGTTTATAGAAACGTCACCCGGGTTGCAAACTGCAGCGTATATGCCGTAGGAGGCTACTACACCAGGGCAAGTTATGGCCTGATATCAAAATCAGGTAAAAGACTCACACCGCCATTGTACACAAAAATAGAAGCCATTGCTCCCGACAGGTATCTTTGTCACCCTCACGGAGTAATAATTGATGATCAGGGGAAGGAAATATAGCCTTCCCCTTTTTATATTGGATATTCCTGGTTACCTTTGTAAGCTAAATTTTTTGCGATGAAATATGATATTTTTATAAGCTACAGAAGGGATGGTGGATATGATACAGCAAAACATTTGTATGATTTGTTGGTTCACGACAGCTATTCTGTAAGTTTTGATATAGATACATTAAGGAACGGTAATTTTGATACGCAACTCCTGGAGAGAATTGAAAATTGCAAGGATTTTATTTTGATTCTCAGTAAAAATGTATTTGAAAGGACATTGGATCCTGAATGTAAAAGAGAAAATGATTGGGTGAGGTGTGAGATAGCTCATGCATTGAAGCACAATGTTAATATAATCCCGATATTTCTGGAGGGATTTGAAGAATTCCCGCAAAATCTGCCGGATGATATTGCTGGTGTTGCAAAAAAAAATGGAATCAGATATAATAGGGAGTATTTTGATGCGTTCTACCAAAATATAAAAGACAGATTTCTAGTATCAGAAGCACTAAAAGAAGGCAAGAGAAAACGAGTTCCACATTACTGTATAGCAGTATGCGCCTTGTTGGCAATACTGATATCAGTATTTGCTGTGAATATTCTAAATGACAAGAAGATGGAGAGGGATTTCCATTCATATTGTTCTGGCGCAGACAGTTTGGTTAATGCCAGTTACAGACTATTGGAGAATTCATCAACTTTAGGAAGGGAGACAGTTCAGAAACTTGAATCTGCGCTTGAGATGTATGAGCGTGGATTGGCTAACCAAATTCCTGATACCGTGCTTTATAATACAAAACTGATGAATAAGCAGATTACAGCTTCAGTATTGGATTCATGTGCGAAATATAATGATCTGGAGTTGAAATATTTCGCCTACCAATCAGAAAAATCTTTTGTTGCGGCAGCTGAAAGTAGAGCACAACAAAGGATAGCACTTGATAATATTAGAGAAAAATTAGAAATGATATGTGTACAAGAAAATTAGTTCTGGTAATTTTGCTTCAATTTATGTGTTGCATATGCATGCTTGGGCAGGATGAACAGCAAAAGGTGGACATTATTTATGCCAATGCTCATGAGTATAAAGAGAATGGCTTGTATGAGAAAGCACTAGAAGCATATAAGTTTGTTAAGGAACGAGATCCTGAAAGAGCTAAAGACTGTGATAATTATATCAAAATCATTAATGAGATAATATCTGGAGTTTTTACTGTTTCAGAGACTGATATTCAAATTGAGAAAACGGGAGGGGAGTATAAAATAAAAGTTTTTGGTGCGAAAAAGTATTCAGTGCATTCAGATGCAGAGTGGTGTGAGCCATTAAAGCATGGCAATATTATAAATGTTGTTTGCCGTCAGGCAAACAGGAGTATTGAAAGCCGATATGCAGAGATTACAGTTTATTATGGGAATAAAAAGAAGATTATATATGTAAAGCAGAAAGGAGCAGATGAGTTGTTCAGATGTTCATCCCTTAATTTGTCATATCAGGCTAGTTCCACTGAAGAGAAAGTGATAATTTCTTCCAATGTGGATTGGAATGTATCTATGGCTCCATCTTGGGTTATTGCTACAAAAACTGATAGCAATTCATTGCTTGTTAAGGTGTTGGAAAATAGTACGTCTGGGGAGAGGTCTGGCAAGTTGTTGTTGATGTCGCAATTGGGAACTGTCAGAGAAATCATTGTTTACCAAAGTGCAGGCAAAGCCCAGTTGTTAGTATCCAAGAATGATATGTTTTTCAAGCAGGATGGAGGAACTGATTATATCAGAATCATCACAGATGCTCATGATTGGGATTATCTGAATTTTCCGGCATGGTGTCAGGTTGATAAAATAGGAAAAGATTCACTTAGAATTTTCTGTGCTCCCAATGATCCTGTAAATTTGGAAAGATATGGAAGTATATCAATTTCTGCTGGTAATAGGACTATAGGTATCAATATTTCTCAGGAGGCCAGACCTGAACTGGAGCAGACCAGAGATTTTATTGGAGGACGAAAAATCTCATTAGGATTTTCTACAGGATATATTGTGCCTGTTGTTACATCTTCGTCGGGAGGAAACTATACAGGCAGTGTGGTGAATTATGCATTAGGTGATAAGAATGAAAATGCTGCGTATAAATCTGATGGCGGCTTTACTATTGGTGCATATGCAGATGTTAATATCCATAACAGCTTTTATTTGACTGCTGGGCTTTATTTGAGCAAATATGCATATTACAATAATTTTGACCAAAGTTATGAAAGGATAGCCTTTATGTATTATCCAATGGGTTATTATACAAAAGGGGAGATAAGAAGTTCATATAAAGAGACTTATAAATTAACTCAGCTGGAACTTCCCGTGCTTTTATCATATAGAGTGCCAATCAGTAAGATGAGCCATTTGCAGATTAATGTTGGTCCAAGTTTGATTTACGGTATTGCAGCAAATATGGATGTTTCTGGGGCATACGATGGGGAAAGGATTTACAAATACAAAATAGTAAATAATTCCATGACCAATGACCTGTATGATATGAGCTCTAATCCTGTCCATTTTTCAGGTGTAGGTAAGTTTGATCTTTATGGAAATAAAGCAAAGTATTCAGAGACAAATACTGTGGGTGAGAATACGTCACTACCACAGCAACAGATCTTGGTTAACGATTCCCCATATAAAAAAGTCAATTGTGCTTTAAAATTTGGCCTGAATTACGAGTATGAGGGAGTGAATATTGGAATAGAGTACTCTTATATGCTTACCAATATGGCCAATAAAAAGTATTGGGATAGTGATAGATGGCTCATCTTCAACCAGACTGGCAACTCTTTAATGACAGGGTATAAACAGAAAAACAATTATCTTACTTTTAAAGTGGGTTATACATTCAGATATCGAATTAATAAATAACATTATATTATGAGAAAAATACTTTTGCTTTTGTTGGCAAGTGTGATCTTTGCCAATTGCTCAAAATCAAATCAGACTCCAGATCAGACTCCAGATTCCCATTTGGAAATTCCAAAACTAATTGTAGGCGAATGGGTGTATGATGCCCCAGAAATAGACAGATGGGAGACGGTTAAATTTTTGAGTAATATGAGTTTCAGTTACTCAGTTTTTGTTCAACAGCCTTATATTTCTCTTGATGCAGCACCTGGTTCGTATAGTTTTACAACAGCTGATTCAAAACATATTTATGTAACGTACTATAATATTAACGGGCAGACGAACTATCAGGATTTGGAGGTGAAATCCATAAAAAAATATGAGATGATGCTAGAGTTTACAAGTGATGTGGGTGCTTATGTTGGAGAATTCACTTATAATAAATTGGTAAAAAAGATTGATTTGAATATTAGAGATACAGAGAGCTTGGATTATGCCCTTTTGTTGGGAGATGTTGGAATAAAAGGCTTTTCAACCAAAAATAGTGATAAAATAAAGGTTGATGCTCAAACTGGATCAATTACAGTGTTGGATAAGACAGGATTGGCGTATGTATACATAGATACTGATGATGGTGTTGCAGCTGTGCAGATTACTATCACTGATCCTGATAATTTGTTCCCAGATTATACAAATGCATTTTTAATGACACCTAATCAAATAAGGGAAACATGGGGAAAATACAATACGGAGTATGCTAATGCCATATTTTATCCGCTTCATGGAAATAATTATGCGTCGGCCGTGAAGATTATTCTAAACCAAGACAACTCGGTTGATTATATTCAGGTAGATCTTAAAAACCCTATAAGCCAATCTTCTCATGAGAATGCAATAAATGATTTCTTAAACAGTAAATATGATTTTTATTATATTGATAATGGTTGGTATGTATACTTTGATCATTCAAGACCCTTTACATTGCCTCTTTTAGTATGTTATTCACCAACACTAAATATTGTACAATATTTAGTAATTTCAGCAGAATAATTGATTATTCCCGATAGGTATGGATTCAATAATTTTGGCACAGAGATACATTGATGCCGGTGCATTGACGGTAATCAATTGGGTAGTTGTTATGGCTGCCATTACGCTGGCAGCAGCAGTGTTTTTGGTAAGGGGCAAGTCTACAGGGCTGTTTAATTTCATTACAAGCAATATTCTGGTAATATCCATAATATTATGGTTCCTTGGAGTGGTGCTTTATATGTTGGGCCTGCAGAATGATTATCTCAATTGGTTATATGTGGTGCCAAATGCTATTATTTCTGCATTCAAGATGTTTCTTGTATTGCACGATTACTCCCGTGTGCAACCGGTTCTGCAAAAGGATGTGCTCTATATGTCTGTGTTTTCACTGGTGCATTTGTGTGCAGCATTCATATCATTCCTGTTCCTGTTCAAGGTTATAGGGTTTAAAGTTAAATCGGCCCTTAACCTTAAGCTGTTCAGACTGTTCCAGTCTAAACAGACTGTTGTCCACCTGTTTTGGGATATCAATGAGCCGTCATATCTTATGGCTGAGGATATAAAAAGGAACAAGCCAGATGACGTTGTGATATTTGTTGATATAGAAGAGGAAGATGGTGATTTGGCAAGCAAAAAGGCAAATATGAGCCATATTGTCAATTCTATGAATGTGAGCAATGAGGATATAAGGAGGCTTGACAATATTCGGGCACTTGTAGACCATTGTTATAACGGGCCTGCCGTGCTGGGGGAAGATGACAGCAAGGATGTGTTTGGAGCACTGGGATTACCCGATATCGGGAAGATTGTAAAGAAAGCCAAGTTCTGCAATTTCTATTTTTTGTCTGAGGATGAGTCTGTGAATATTGCGGGGGCGCTCAATATGAAGAGAGATGAAAGGCTCGTTGCCAAGGCTAAGGATGAAGCTGTTATATATGTGCATGCCCGCAAGGATATTGATATAGAGCTTTATGGCCACTATTCACAGTTTGAGTATTCTAAGGAGGGCCCTAAAATGAAGATAGTGGATTCTGCATATCTCTCTATTGCGGGTTTGAAGAGAGGGGAGAAGACTTTGCCGGTGAAATGTGTTGATGTTGATCCTGAAACGGGAACAGTTAATGCTCCGTTCACTTCGCTTATTGTAGGTTTTGGCAGTACCGGAAAGGAGGCTTTCAAGTTCCTGTATGAGTTCTCTGCGTTCATTGACAAGGATAAGAATAGAATTCCGTTCAAATGTTATGCTGTAGATGAGAATATTGGAAAGATTGCAGGGCTGATCAGGGGCAGGATGCCTGCTATTGGGGCTGATGAGCTTGAACTTGTTCAGGCATCTGTGGATTCTGATGATTTCTGGAAACTTTTAGGCAATATTGTAGACAAGTTGAATTATGTTGTAATTGCCATGAATAATGACAATCAGGGTTTGGCTTTGGCTGTAAATATTTATTCGTATGCGCTTCAGCACCGTCCAAAAGGGTTGCCAAGTTTGAAGATTATGGTAAGATGTTACGATAGCAGCAATGAGAGAAGGATGACAGAGATTACCACAAGTTTGAATGATTCAGTTGAGGGAGATGCGGTAGAGATGTTGCTGTTCGGTATGCAGAAAGATATTTACAATTGCGGGCTGGTACTGTCTGATTCCATTATGTGTGATGCTATGGAGTTCAATGCAGCGTATGAGAACAATCCGTATTCGGCTGAAGAACAGTGGAATGCCAACTTTGGGGCTATGGAGCTCAAAAAGATGGTTTTTGGTAAGGGACTGCCTAAATACCACGCCATTTCTGATATTAACAGGAGGGTGGAGCAGAATGTGTCAAACTCTATGCATATGAGTACAAAGCTGCATCTTTTGGGTTTGTATGGATCTTCTAATCCCGACGAACTTAAAAAGTTTGCTGAGATAGTTGCTACACGAGAAAATGGCAAGATAAGTTATACATGTGGCGCAAAAGAGGCAGAATTGATGCTTAATTGTGCTATTGTTGAACATGAGCGCTGGCTGGCATCCCATAAGCTTTTTGGCTATGTTTATGGAGAATCAAAGGATTATGTAAAGAAAATGCATAATTGTATAGTTCCATGGAATGAATTGAGTGAAGAGACCCAATCTTATGATTGTAATGTGGTTGATACAACTATCCGTTTGGCTTATAAAAAACTTTGGTAATCAGTATGAGAAAAGAATATTTGCCCGATCCTGTCAATACAGATGATGTTAAGTTGCCCGAGGACCTTGAGTCCCTTGTTGAAGAAGTTGCAAAGAATGTGCATGAAGTGTGGGCCAAGCACCGTATTGGGCAAGGTTGGAAATATGGGGCAGAAAGGAGTGATATTCTTAAGGAACATCCTTCATTGGTCCCTTATGAGGAGTTGTCTGAAGAGGAGAAGGATTATGATAGGAATACTGCTTTTGGAACATTGAAGCTTATCCACAAATTAGGATTCAGGATAATCAAATCGGATAAATAAGAAAAGTGCCCATTGGGACGACGTCCTAATGGGCACTTTTAATGATATTCCGGGTTAGTTGAAATCGTAAATCTGCAATCCGTACATGCCGTAAGCTACGTAGATACGGCCGTCGGGACCTTTCTTTACAAAGTTTGCAGACTCTTTGATTGTTGTCTCATCTTTTACACTGGTGGCACCTTTGCCGGTGTAGTTGAATTTCTTGATGGTACGGTTGTATGTTTTGCCGTCGGTATCTGTGTATGTTGCGTTTTTATCAAGGATGGCAAGGCCGTCACCTGCTGCAAGATAGATGTATTTGTCGTCAACGTCTACACCATTTGTGTGCTTTTTGCTTCCGCCTACAAGGTTTCCGCTGTAGTCATATACTCCAAATCCGTTTTGTCCTTTACATACATAGATGTATTTGTCATCACAGATACATACATTCTTTCCATCTGTAGGGGTAACTGCTCCTGTCTCAAATGAACTTTCCGGTTGCATTGATGAGTTGTAGATGGTTATAATACCCCTGTCTGTATTGTTCAATGTTATTACTTTGCCGTTGCTTGCATTGTAATATATGTATTTGCCCTGGAAGTTCTCATCTGTTTCATTGATGAATTTCTTCTCCTGATTGCTTACATCGTCCAAGGCAAATTTGTTGATACCGCCTTTTGAGTAACCGGAAATAGTTACAAGCTCATCACCAATTCGTTCCACGCAATTTGCAGAGTATCCGGTAAGATTTACACGAATTTCTTCAAATTGCTCAATTGCAGGGAATTTTCCGTCGCTTGTAAGGGCTATCTCGCTTAGGGCTGCTCCTACATTATAGTTTGTTGCAGCTGAGTACAATTTGTTGTTGGAGTAGATGATGTGATTGTATTTGAAAGCATCATTTTCCATTGTCTGCTCAAACAAGCTGCTTGTGATATCATATGTGTTTATGTTTATGATATCAATGATGCCGCCAAAATCCTCAGCACCATCTACAGATGGGCTGTAGTCCTCTTCTGCATAATCCATATTGGTGGCAGGGTTTGAATGCCAGCATACATATACTGTACTGCCGTTGAATGCTATACCGGTAGCCGAGTATTTGTGCGTTGCCGATGTGGTAGGAGGAAGCACCTCTACAACAGGTACTTCTCCTGTCTCTGCACGGCAACCGTCTTCTGATGCTGGTAGCCAGCTGTTGGCGTTTATACTTACGGTTTCAGGTACAACAAGGTTGTCTTCTGTAAGTATAGCCAGTGATTCATCAATGTCATAGTAGAACTTTATGCGCAGGTCTCCCTCAATATTCAAGTCTCCTGTAAAGTTGTTGCAAGGGAAACTTGCTGCCGCTACTGTGCCGTTTGCGGTGGTGTAGTCATTGCCGCGGTCGAGGTAAAGCTTGCCGCCAACCTTTATAATGGACTTGTAATCTGATTTTACTCCGTTAACAACAACTCTCTGGTCTCCTTTGTCTACAAACATACCGTCATTGACAATTTCAAACAACGCATCTTTCAAGTTCATGGTTGCCTTTCCCTGATTTGTTACCAAGGTACCTGCAGTAAGAGATTTGTTTACGTTCAAGATTGTGTTTCCGGTAGCGCTTTTGAAGTCAAGTTCCTGAGCTACTACAGTACAACCGTCAAATGTTGCTTTCGCATCACCTTCTACCAAAAGGTTTTCAGCTATGTGCAGTTCATTTGTGAAATGGGATGTTCCACCGTATATGCGGGCCGAACCGTCTACATTCATTTTACGCTCGCAGTAGAAATCGGAAAGAGGATCAACCTGGAATGTTACGGTTCCTGTTCCGTTGTTCCTTACGTTGAACGGTTCTCCCTGTGTGCCGTAAATGTGTACTTTGCCGGCCTCATAAAGCCTGAATCCAAGATTCTCCGGAGTGTCAATGTTTCCCCAGCAATATACGTTGGTGGCTCTCTTGATTTTTGCCATATTGTCATAACCCGCTTCGCAATAGGTCATTACAGCGTTAGGGAGAATATAGATGTTCACAGGTGTATCATCATTCCACCAGGCTCCAACTATCTTGGCATTGGCTGCAATATAGATGTCAATTGATCCTTGTGTGGAACTCCAATCCTGGCTGATTGTTCCTTCCCATGCTTCATCAATATAGTACGAGTTACCTCTTGTCAAGGTTACTCCATTATTCCAGTTGGTAGGTTGTTCTGCCAGCTTTAGTGCTCCGCTTGGAATACTTGGGGCTGCAGCTGATGATAGGGTTGTACGAATGGCTTTTGGTTCCGCTGTTGTAGTGGGAAAAACCAGTCGGGAAGATAATTGTGACATATCATTAATAATGGTCACGTGGTCCGGAGTAGTTATATCCGGAGTCTGGCCTTCAGGGGTGATACTGCGATCATCCAAACACGATGCAAGTATAACCGTCATCAGGCAAAAAGTGCTTGCAAATACAATTTTCTTTTTCATTAGCCTTAAGATTTACTTGTAGGGTGATTTATTTCATATAGTCAATCGTTACAAAAATATAAAAAAAATACACATAACAAATGGTAGAGGTGTATATTTACAGCCTTTCAGTTATTATTTCTTTGTCAAGGACACCTTTTACGTCGTAGAAGATGCCATCTGGCTTTTTGAGAGATGCCATTTCTATATCGTTGAAGCAGTCGTGTTTTACGCAGTAAATCACAGCATCATATTGGCCTCTTTCCAAATCACGCTCATCTGTTGTTATCTCCATTCCGTATTCATGTTTGGCTGCCTCTTTGCTTACCCAAGGGTCATAGATGGTTATATCTGATGTGTATGCCTTGAGTGAATTGAATACATCCACAATTTTTGTATTTCTTATATCAGGACAGTTCTCCTTAAATGTGAATCCGAGGATCAGCATCTTTGAGTTCAATGCATTAAGATTATGCATGGTCATGCAGCGTACTACACGTTCTGCGATGTAGTTGCCCATTGTGTTGTTCAATCTGCGGGCCTCTATCATAATTCTTGGCACAACACCGCGCATTGTGGCGCGCTGGATAAGATAGTAAGGGTCTACACTAATGCAGTGTCCTCCTACAAGGCCAGGACTGAAATTGAGGAAGTTCCATTTTGTTGAGGCTGCTTTTAAAACATCTGTTGTATCAATTCCCAGTGCGTTGAATACAACGGCAATTTCGTTCATGAATGCAATGTTTACGTCACGTTGGGTATTTTCCAAAATCTTGGCAGCCTCTGCAACCATAATGCTTGGTGCCTTGTGTGTTCCCTTAAGCAATACGGAATTATATAGGTTGTCAATGACATCAGCGGCTTCTGGTGTTGAACCTGATGTGATTTTTGGTATGTTTTCTACAGTGTGTACACGGTCTCCAGGATTGATACGCTCGGGAGAATATCCCAAATAGAAATCTTCATTCAGTTTCAAACCGGAAACTTCCTCAAGGATAGGGGCGCATACTTCTTCTGTAACACCAGGATATACTGTTGATTCATAGATTACATAATCTCCCTTTTTAAGGACTTTGCCCACAGTGGTGCTTGCTTTTTTCAATGGCAGCAGTTCCGGATTGTAGAAGTCATCTACTGGAGTAGGTATGGCAACTATATATACGTTGCACTCCCTGATATCATCCAGGTTGTTTGTGCATACCATGCCGTTTGCCAGGGCAGCCTCCAATACGCCTTCTTTAACCTCGTTGGTGGAGTCAATTCCTCTATTGATTTCATCTATCCTGTTTTCGTTTATGTCAAACCCTGTTACTTTATATTTCTGGGCAAAAAGGCAGGCTAGGGGAAAGCCTACATAGCCCAATCCTATTATGCCAATTTTAAATTCCTTATTCATTGTATATGTGTTTTATATGTTTATATTCTTATATTCCTTCAATTTGTGCCAAATCTGATGTCTTCTTTGGATTCCATGGATCTTTATATGATGAGAAGAAGAACAACTCCTTAATATGGGCCAGCAAACGGGTGCTGCGGAGGAAATATCCTGTGTAGAACGAGCTGAGAAGAAGGTATGGTATAAGTTTCTTCTCTTCCGATGCGCGTTCCGATACCATCATTATAACTCCAAATGCAACCAGTGAGAAGCAAAGCCTTATGAGCCAGCTTACCAGAAAGATTTCAAGCAGTCTGTCGGTGTGCATGAATACCAATGATATTATGTAGAATAGCCATAAGAAGTTGAATATGCAGTCGTATAGCAAGTTCTCCATATTTGATATCCAGTTGAGGAAGTTGAAATGCTTGTGTGGCATAAGGATGTCAAAGTGCTTGCGCAAACGGAAACGGATAAGAGATTTGCTCCATCTCTGGCGCTGTTTGAAGAGGGCATGCCAGGCCGTGGGGACATTGGTCATGCATATTGCATTTTCTGCAAAGTATACTTTGTCTCCAGATTTTCTTATTTTTTGGGTGATGTCTCCATCTAATCCCGGTCCGATATCCCACATGCCAATCTGCATCAGTTTTTTGCGTTCAAAGGCTCCGAATGCACCTGATATAATGTGATATATGCCAAGTGTATTGGTAACCATTCGTCCAACCTGAATGGTTTTAAGGTATTCCAATGCCTGCATTGATGTACATAAAGATTCTTCGGAGTTTCTAACTTTTACACAGCCTCCTACGGCTTTGATTTTTGGGTCATAGTAGAATGGAATGAGAATCTTTTCTATGGCATCCCTGTCTAAAGAGGAGTCTGCATCCAGGTGGACTATGTATTTGCCTTTAGCGTAGTGCACTCCAAAATTGGCAGCGCTTGCCTTTCCTCCACGGATGTCTGACCTCAGGTATAAATCTATGTAGCCTGCTTTTTCCAAGTCTCTGCAAATCATAGGAGTGGCATCATCAGATCCGTCGTCTACAATGATGATTTCGTAGTTGCGGTATGTCTGTTCATTGAGAGATTTTACCAGCTTGTATATATGTTTGCCTTCATTTTTTCCGGGAGCAAGGATTGTTATGAGAGGGTTCTCTATGTAGAGTTTCATTTTTGCAACAGCCATAGCTTTTTCCCTGCTCCTGTAAGTGATTTTATGCCATATTGCAATGACAAATTCAAGAAAGTAATAACGTGGAAATTCTATGACAAAAAGGAACCAATAGGTGTGCAGTACCGCACTCCACGACAAATTTCTCGTAAAGCAGGCAACAATGCCATCTACTATGTCAAAAATGAAATCCATTATATGTGGAGAAACTCCTTAATTGGCCTTGCTGATTCTGTTTATAAATGCTTCTATTTTTTCTTCTTCATTCTGGTTCAGATAGCTCTGCTCTGAGAGTACTATGCCCGGATATTTGAGGTCTATTATTTTCATTGTCTCAAGATACTCCTCTTCCATCTGCCTTTTCAAATCGTCAGACATGTCGGCAGGGGCCTTTGTTGCCATGAAAATAATATTCCCGTTGTAAGACAAATTGTTATAATGGTATCTTTTCTGGATATCGCTTACTATGCTGATTATTGTCTCTTTATTTATATTAGGGCCATCAACCTTAAAGCGGTTGATATAAATGACTTCATTTTTATCCTTTGAATAAGAGAACAGGCGTATCTGTGATATGAATGATGTGAAGTTTGAGTAGCCGGCCCACAAATCCTTGCTGATGGCAACCAGTGCATCATTGGAAGATAAGGCAAGTATTCCATCTGGCGTGAATTCATACTGGTACAGATCTGTCGGGATTAAATCAGATGGCCTCATAGATTTTCTGCATGTATGACAATATACTTTCATCTTGGTGTGGAGAAAGTTGTGGTTGCACTCCTTGCAAGTGTATACATTGGAAGGACGGTCATAATCAACACCTATGTGCCTAAGAAAATGATGGCATTTTGGGCATCTGAGTTCTCCGTCATAAAGATAGCTTGATTCTGGAGATATGTTGGCGCAGCGGAAGTGGTGAAGAACCGGCTCTTCCTGCAAATGGGAAGAGTTGCATTTAGGACAAGCCTCCATAAAGAACAGATGGGTGTTCTTGCACTCCGGACAAATATGTATACGGTCTATGAATTTGGTCTTTATAGCATAGCCCAAATCCATAAGTATGTGGTTGAAGTGTATGAATTCAGCTCTCATGTTGCTGAGCAGGTTGTTCTGCTTGGCAACAAAAAGTGCTGTGTGTCCCATGGCGTAGGCGTTGTCCAAAGACATGTTAAAGGTGTTCATACCTCTGGAGATTGCATATTTGCAGAGCTTGAGAAAGTACATATAATTGCTTTTCTTAACTTCTGCTATGTCAAATGGCTCAATATATGTCAATTTTTCATAGATGTCATTTGAGCGTTCGTTCAGAAGCTTATCATCTATTGAATCTATATACCCATCTACAACGGTACCCAGATCAAGTACGCGGTTCCTCAATGATGTCTCAAGGAAACGGGGCTTGAGGTGGCATTTGAGACTATGAAAAGGGGACATCAGTTGCAACTGATATGAGAGCTCCGCATGTGTCTGCTCCGTATCCATAATACAGATTATGTCAAAATCCTCAGTTTTGATTTCTTCTGTCAGGTCTATATTTATAACTCCTTCTACAATAAGAATATTGCGTCCGGACAAGTTTGTCTTAATCTGATAATTGCTTGCCATTTTTACTGATGGTTAAAATGTTCCTTTACCTGTTCCGGTATCTTCAAACCCCTAGGTGTTGTTAACATAAGATACTCTTCCGGAAGCACTTGGTCATATTCAAAATTGTTGAAACGGATAATTACGGGCATTCCGTTTACAAGAGACCAGAATGGGATATCTTGTCCGTCATCTATCTTAAGAACGGCAATGGCCGCAATATGGTCTTTTGACAAGTTATTTCTGTAGTCATTAGGAATATCTTCTGTGCGGGCACCCATAGAAACTACAGTAGCCGTATATTTTACATCGTTGTTCACTATAACCGTAGCCTTAAAACCTCTGTTGAGGTATTGGGCACGGTTAGGAGTTACATATGCCATAACGTAAACATTGTCCTTCTCAAGGTTGAAACTTTGTGTTTCAATTATATCCTCACCTCTCAATACCAGAGAAAGCTCAGAAATCCAGTTCTTTGTAACAAGTCCAGAATCGGCGGCAATGGTATAGTGGACCAGTCCCAAATCCTTCATTTTTCTCTTGTCCCTCACATCCTGAATAGAGAAACCACCGCTGTTTACTTTATCTAATCGGGTAACAGCATCCTTGGACTCTCCAATTGCCTTCTGCAAAACATACAGTTTACGCTGTTCTGCTTTAAGCTCTTCTTCCGTTTCCTTGTATTCCCTCTCCAGATTCAGTTTGTGTACATTATCGCTCAATCCAAAACGGATATTGTGGTCTTCCAGCTCTATCTGTCTTTTAATCTCCTCCATTTTTGCCCTCAATACAGCCAGATTCTGATATGCCAGGCCATACTGCAGTTTCAGGTCTCTAGACTTTACCACAACGGCAGACTCAGTATTGATATTTCCTATCTCATGGAACCAGTCCAATGAAACATATGAATAGATAGTATCTCCCGGTACAATCAAATCTCCGTTGTGCTTGAATATATCATGCACAAAAACATCTTCAGATGCCCTGAAACGTACATTATGCACTACCACATATCCGTTAAAATCTGTATAAACCATCATACGGGCACAATAAAGTGCAATGACAACCATGATGAACACAAAAATGCCAAGGAAAATAATCTGTTGCTGGGATTTCTTCTTTTTCCTCTGCAGCAGTATCTGTTCTATTTCAGCCTGTTCCTTCTCAGTAGTAAAATGAAAATCTTTCATTGTCCGCTCCTTAATTTATGATTGTGCAAAATTCCAGTACTGAATGGCCCGGCAGATAATTCTGCAACTGAGCAATGCAACAATCCCTTGTGTACTGATATGAATAAAAATTTTCCCAACAAGTAAGGTAATGATTGTACTCCTTAATGCGGGTAAGGAAATTATATTCTCCAATATGCCCCTTGTAGTTCTCTTTTCTTATGGCCAAATACTTCCTCAATTGCCTTATACGTTCCAATTCTCCTGCAAGGCCACGGTCTGCTCTCTCAATCTCTGCAAAAAGGAGATTGACTTGCCCATTAATATAATCTGCAAGAATATCCTTCTCCATAATCTTCTGCATCCTTTCAGCTTTCATAGCCTTCTGTTTGCGGCTTTGCTGTGAAGTCAACGGGATCTGGAAAGCTATACCGGCATCAATATTGGATGAATTCTTTATCTGAGGACGAACATAATATGAATACCTTACAAAAGGAGATATATTCAAGGTCCTCCAATATGTTGTTCCAATTTCCTGCTGTTGCAACAACTCAATCTGAAGATCCGCCTCCTGCAGCATCAGACAATTCTCCATAATATGTTTTCTAATCCCTGCAGTGTCAATCTTTACTATAGCTCCAGCCGGATACACCAATTGTGATGCAACAGGATAATCTTTGGGAACAGTTTCCAGTTGCCTTTCAGCAATAGCCTTCTCATCCATAATCTTCAGCAGATCATCAGTGCCAATACTCCTGTCGCTCACCAGATACTCTTGAGCATCATAAAGCAACTTAAGATTGTCTATACGAAGTTTTAATACTCCCGACAGAAGACTGTCATACTCAGTCCTGAAGAAAACCTGCTGCTTCTCTGTGAGTTCCTTAATCTCATCCTTAAGAAAAGCCATACGCTCCAGCTTACCTTCCAGATCCAGTTCTTTCATCCTGCTCTCCCGACAAACCAGTGAGCTGCTCAGAAAATTCCATCTTAGCTCAACCTGTACCTTAGCGTCATATCGCGACAAAGCATCTTCATCATCAATTCCAAAGCCCTCATCAAGACGATAATAGCTTTGTCCAGAAACCAACAGACCGTTCTCCGCCTTAAGGGCTTCTTTCTGCATTCTCACCTTATCATTGATCAAAGAATCAACAGCCAGCATCCCTGTTCCATCAAAAATATTATACATATGGAGCTGTTGGCGCTGCTGCAGAACATCTTCATTTTTAAAGATCAACGAATCCAGAAGTGCAAAACGTCTCTCAAATCCGCTGAACAAATCTTTATAAACCAGCTGTTGGGACAAAACAGGTGAACATAAAAGCAATGCAAAGGCAGTCCCCAAAACTTTCAGGAGACAACGTATGCTGTTTGTGCCCAATTTTGTCATAAAATATTGAATTTAAAATAAGCCTCAAAGATACTAAATGTTGCCCAAAAAACTTGAAAATAACAAACATAAAATTGAACAAACCCTTCTCTACTGTGTTGTTATAGCAAGAAAGCGTGTTTTTATTTTGTGTTACGTGTTTAGTTAGTATTTGTGTTTAAGGGCCTGCCTGGTGCGGGCCCTTTTGCAAAACAACAATCAATATGGAAAAAGGCGATTTTCAAAGCTGTTATTTGCTCGTAAAACTTATCGTAGCCGTAGTAGGCAACACCTTAACAGAAGAAGACTGGACAAACGGAGATGAATCCCTTGACCTTGAATGCGAAATAGGGGAGTTCTTCTATTACAAATACAGGCGGTAATGAAATGGACCGGCCATTCAGATTACAAGGCTATGAAACCATATATTGATATTGCTGAAAGGACCAAAGAGGAGGCAATGAACATCTTTGAGATGGGACTGAAGAAATAATAGAATCCTTAAATATTATAATATTTTGGGAGTGTACTCCGTAAATATTTTAAGATTTATGGATTTTGGTTAAATTTGCCTAGGAATACTAAATATAGGATGTCATGATTAAGAGAGTAATTGAGGAGAGAGTCAATAATGCTTTGGCTAAGAAAAAAGCAGTTACCATAATGGGACCAAGGCAGGTTGGAAAATCAACATTAGCAACAAGCGTTATCCCTCAGGATGCAAAAATTCTTGAAATTAACGGGGATAATACAGATGTGCGAACAATGTTCGTAAATGTTGATGAGGCAAAAATGAGAATCCTTATTGGAAATAGAAATTTCCTTTTTGTTGACGAAGCGCAGAAAATTGAGAATGTCGGCAATATGCTTAAGATAGTTGCTGAGAAATTCAATGATGTAAGGATTGTTGTTACAGGCAGTTCGGCGTTTAAGTTGGCAGCAGCAGTCAATGAGTCTTTAACTGGCAGAAAGCGTGAGTTTAAGTTATATCCGTTTTCTTTTAAAGAGATGGCTGATCATACAAGTGTCATAGATGAGCAAAGAATGCTTGATCATAGATTGATTTATGGTTATTACCCAGAGGTGGTGACATCTCCAGGAGATGAAAAGGAAGTTCTGAAAGAGCTTATTGACAGTTATCTCTATAAAGATGTTATGGAAGAGAATAACATAGCTAAACCTGACAAATTGGTTAAGCTTGTTCAGGCATTAGCTTTTCAAATAGGTTCAACTATTTCAGCCAATGAACTTGCAGGCTTGGTTGGCGTTGATGCCAAGACAATAGAGCGATACTTGGATATTCTAGAGAAAAGTTACATAATATACACATTGCCATCATATTCAAAGAACCAACGCAATGAGCTGAAGTTTTCGCGTAAGGTGTATTTTTGGGATATGGGTATAAGAAATGGAGTAATTGGCAATATGGCCCCTGTTACTTTAAGGTCTCCAGAGGAACTGGGACATATGTGGGAGAATTTCATAATTACAGAGAGGATTAAAAGAAATGAATATGCTGGCCGTATGTTCGTAAAACATTATTTCTGGAGAACACAGCAGAAAAAGGAGATTGACCTTATTGAGATTGAAGATGGGGTAATGACTGGGGTTGAGATTAAGAAGAAAGAAGGTAAGCGTGTAAGTGCTCCTTCGTCATTTACAGAAGCGTATCCTGATGCTAAGTTTGAGTGTATTACTCCAGCGGAGTTAATAGAGTTTTTGATGTAGTGTATTGTTGATGAATCTTATAAGTTTTTTAATAGTGGATGATAATGGCTTTTGGGGTACTAATGATGCAGGTAGCGATAAAGTATACTTGAATTTACATTCAGTTTACCTTAAAAAAGTTCATTTGCTCAGAAATTGTCTCAACAATGTTGAGAGTTATATAAACGCCCGGTCAAGACTTCAGCCGGCAGGCCGTCAGAAGACTTGCCCTAAATGGGCAGAGAGGAATCAGAAGTGTGTTTTCAATCTGCAAGCAGGTTGCAAACACACCTCTTCTTTTTTATAGCACCTCCTGTGCGGAGTAGCCTTGTACATTGAATACTCTGTTTGCGCCACAAGCCTACTGACATTTCGGAGGAATGCCACCC
>JAEIGA010000341.1_pt1 | contig 67737 bp, 53 predicted proteins | sample 9270691 | NCBI WGS metagenome assembly JAEIGA01 (sample SAMN17057246, study PRJNA624740) | gut metagenome | biome: biome; isolation source: fecal sample | host: Bos grunniens | place: China: Xizang | collected 2019 | reverse complement strand
GACGCCGTGCCGCGCATCGTCGGATGCTCCGGATCAAGCGCGCGCCTGCGGAAGTCCTCGACGTACTCCTCGTCGATCATCTGGCGGATGACGTCCTGCGGGATCTCGTCGATCTTCTGGACCTCGTGCGAGGTGCGGAAGCCGTCGAAGAAGTGGAGGAACGGAACCTTCGACTTGAGCGTCGCCGCGTGCGCGACCATCGCCATGTCGTGCGCTTCCTGGACGCTGTTCGACGCGAGCATCGCGAAACCGGTCTGGCGGCACGCCATCACGTCGCCCTGGTCGCCGAAGATGCAGAGCGAGTTCGACGCGAGCGAGCGGGCGGAGACGTGGAACACGGAGGGGCAGAGCTCGCCCGCGATCTTGTACATGTTCGGGATCATCAGCAGCAGGCCCTGCGACGCCGTGAATGTCGTCGTGAGCGAGCCCGTCGTGAGCGAGCCGTGCACCGCGCCGGCGGCGCCTCCCTCGGACTCCATCTCGACGATCGAGGGAATCGAGCCCCAGATGTTCGTCTTGCACATGGAGGCGAGCTCGTCGCACGTCTCGGCCATCGGCGAGGACGGGGTGATGGGATAGATCGCCGCGACTTCGCTGCACGCGAAGGCGATCTGGGCGGCCGCGGTGTTTCCGTCGACCATGATCTTCTTTGCCATGTCTCTGTTTTCCTTCTTTCTGGTTGGTTTACGTTGAGAGATTGAGATTGTTTTGCGTATTATACGCTTTTCGGCGCCGGAATTCAACGCCCCCCTTAAGTTCAGACGTCGAGCCCGAAGTAGCGCTTCGCGTTGCCGAACGAAACGTCGCGCACCACCTTGCCGAGCCACTTGAGGTCGGCCGGGATCTCGCCGCGCTCCACCTCCTCGCCGATCTTCGCGCAGAGGATGCGGCGGAAGTACTCGTGGCGGGTGTAGGAGAGGAACGAGCGCGAGTCGGTGAGCATGCCGACGAAGTTCCCGAGGCAGCCGAGCGCCTCCAGCGCGGCGATCTGGTCGCGCATGCCGTCCATGTGGTCGTTGAACCACCAGGCGCTGCCGAGCTGGAGCTTGCCGACGACCGGTCCCTTCTGGAAGGAGCCGATGATCGAGCCGAGCGCGGCGAAGTCGGAGGGGTTGAGCGAATAGACGATCGTCTTGGGGAGCAGGTCCTCGCGCTCCAGCCGGTCGAAGAGCTCCGCGAGGTTGGCGAGCCCGCCCGCCTCGCCGATGAAGTCGAAGCCGGTGTCTGGTCCGAGCTTCCTGAACATCCGCGAGTTGGGGTTGCGGATGCAGTTGAAGTGGAGCTGCGACGCCCAGCCCGCCTTCGCGTCGAGCTTCATGCACTCGACGAGGTAGTCCTGGAGCCGGCCCTTCGGCGGAATCGCGGTGATGCCGTAGTCGGAGAGGACGCACCCGTGCTTCGCGAAGTAGTCGTGGCGCTCGGCGAGGTGCTTCATCGGGTCCTTCTTCTTCTTGAGCGCCTCCTTGAGGATGCGGTCAGGCCGCCAGGTCGGCAGCACCCTGACGCCCTTGAACGAGCGGGCGATCTTCTGGTGCCAGGCGAGGTCGTCGTCGGGGTCGTCGGTGGTGCAGACCGCCTTCACGTTCGACTTGACCATCAGCGAGCGCGCGGAGAAGTCCTTCTTCGCCACCACCGCGTTGCACTTCCGCCAGATCCGCTCCGCCGACGCGGCGCAGAGCCGCTCAGAGACGCCGAAGTAGCGCTTAAGCTCGAGGTGCGACCAGTCGAAAAGCGGGTTCTTGACCAGCTTCTCCATCGTTTCGGCGTACTTGACAAACTTGTCGTGGCCGCTCGCCGAGCCGGTGCAGTATTTCTCGTCGACGCCGTTGGAGCGCATCTGGCGCCACTTGTAGTGGTCGCCGCCGAGCCAGACCTCGGAGATGTCCTTCCACCTGCGGTCCTCGGCGATCTCGCGCGGAGGCAGATGGCAGTGGTAGTCGATGATCGGCTCGTTCTCGGCGAAGCGGTGGTAGAGCTCGCGCGCGAAGTCGGTCGTCAGCAGGTAGTCCTTGTGGATGAAGTTCTTCATGCGGCGTATTATACCAAAAAATCCCCGCGTCTGGCGAGCCCGGCTACGGCCAGGTTACGACCTTGACCGATGCCGCGGCGGTGGCGGCTGGTTTCCGGACAAACACCATCGAGTTGCCGGGCTTGAGCTCAAGATGTACGACGTCGATGCCATCCGCGTTGATGCTGACGATGCCATCGGCCGGGCGCTCCATCCGAGCCAAGAAGACTCTCTTCGGCAACGTCGGCCAGCAGCGGATGTCGGCGCCGCGGCGGAGGGCACTGTAGGCGGCAACGGCATACTGCGAGGCAATAAGCGCAATACGGGTGTTGTCGTCGCGGGTATGCTCGGCGGTGACGCCGAGGGCGACCTGGAGGCCGACGTCGATGACCGTGCGGGTGATCTCACGCGCAATCGCCCCGCGCATGTAGACGTCGTACTCGATCTTGGTGAGCGCGTCGACGTCGGCGATCACCTCCATCGGCACGCCGCCAATCGACCAGGAAGCCGCCGCGTACGGACGCTCGAGGAGTCGGGGAAGGCAGAGGCCGGCGTACTTCACGTATCGGCCGGCGTAGGGAATGAGCAGAAGCGGCAGGTCGATGCGCCACTGCTCGCGTTCGGGGCAGAGGCCGTCCTCGACATAGACCCACACCCAATCCCGGGGCTTCACCCCGGCATCACACGCCTCGAGGTCGCCGCGGGCAAAGCCGTTGGCGGGACGAAGCGCGGCGGCGTCCTTGAGGAATCCTCGGCCGTCGTCGCCGCTCAGCCAGCGGAAGACTCCGCATACGTGGGCGACATACGGGTTCTGGTAGTCAGCTGGCTTCAGCTGGTCAAGCACGCCAGAAGTGAAGATGTCGAATCCGAACGCCTCCTTGACGGTTGTTCGGAAGGAGCCGTCCTTCATCGCATTCTGCACCGCCACCTTGCCCTGTCCGACGTCCACGTTTTGCCCTTCTCCCTTGTCACGGGCGTACTGGGCGGACTCCTTGTCCAGCCGCTCCTCGGCGGCGGCGAGGTTCTTCCGGCGCTCCCAAAGCCAGTTCTCCTGGTGCTGCGCGGCGCGGTTGAGCTCGGTGCGGGCGGCGGCGAAGTCGTTCTTGGCACCATAGCCGACCGCCTTGTAGATGCAGGTGAAGATGCGGTCCTGCCCGCCTCCGTCGTACGGAAAGTACTTGTCGTTGAGCATCATCGCGTAGGCGGCGTCGGCGGTCTGCGAGAAGACCGAGGTGTGGTCGTTCTCGATCATCCGGTCCTCGGCAAGGTCAAACTCGGCGATCGCGGCGTCCGTCTCGCCGGCGAGATCATGGGCCGACGCAGCCATCAGCCGCCACATAAGCGCATCCCCGCCGCCCTCCGCGGCAAGCTCCGACGGCTCTACCGCTGCCTCGGCATAGCGGCCGGCGGAGATGTTCGCGCGGTAGTCGACGATGACGTCGTTAACCGTGCGGCAGCCGGAAAGCGAAATCGCCGCCGCGGCAAACGCGGCGACGACGGACGCGTGGAACGCGCAGCCAGAGGAACTCATCTCAGAACCCCAGCTTGATGCCCTGCGGCTTCGGCGCGGGCGCCGGCTGCTGCGCGGCCGCGGCGGCTGCCGCCTCGGCGGCGGCCCTCAGCTCGGCCTGGCGGCGGGCGAATCCGGCGGGGTCGATCTTCGACTGGATCATCGACGCGACGTTCGCCGCGGCCCACTCCGAGGAACTGGAGATGAACACCTCGGGAGTGCCGTAGAAGCTCTGGGAGTCAACGCGGACAATGTCGGAGACGACAATCTCCGTGGTCGGCGCGTACACGCAGCGGAAGCGCACCTCGGCGAACTGGGCGGACGGCGGCGGCAGCGGGAGCCCGGTCACATAGTCCTTGCCCGGCGAGGCGACGTCGGAGAACATCACCTCCGCAACGACGAGATAGTCCGTCGCCAGCTTCTGCGAAAGGCGGCAGATGTCGTTGGGAGTGGCGTTGAGGTCGCCGATGATGCGGTTGAGCTCGCGGTCGATCTCGGGGCCGAACGATCGGTCGAGGGTGCGGAAGCTGCCGGTCTGGACGAGCTGGATGCTCAGATGGTCGACGAGCGCGTCGAGCCAGCTGCGGGCCTCGAGCGAGTTGCCCCAGACGGTGACGGTCTTCGACTTGGTGATGAACGGCGCTACCGCGATGCGCGGCCTGTTCGCGGCGGGAAGCGGGACTGCATCCGGCTTGGGCTCGGCAACGGCGACGACCAGCTCGCCGCGGCACGCGGCGAATATCTTCGCGGCGATTTGGCGGCAGACGTCCTCGATCAGCTTGCGCTGCGGGTCGGGAGTCTTCGACGTTATGGCGCTGCTGGTGGCCTCAAAGCACTCCCCCACTCCGCTGAACGCGAGCAGGATGTTGCCCGAAAGGTCGCGCACCTTGCAGACATACGGCTGACGGAAGAACTTCTTGCCGATGATCGTGCCGTTGTCGTTGATGGACTTCGACTCCTCCTCGCGGTCGCCGAGCGACACCGTCACAAGCCGGGTGTCGGCATCCGCCTTTTCGAGGGAAACAAGGCGGACAGAGCCGGCGGACTCGGCGAAGAGCGCCGCCTCAAGGTAGTCGACCGCGAGCGGGACATAGCGGCGGGAAGGATCGTTGAGCACCTTCATCCGGATCTCGTTGAGCAGCTTGCGGTTGGCCTGGTTCTCGGCCTGGATCAGGTCGGTCTCGTGCGTCACCTCCAGCTTGGCGGTGGACCACTCGACCTTGACCGAACCCGAGTTGTGCTCCTTGTTCTCGCCCAGCTGCGGCAGCGACGCCATCCCGGCGGAATACTGCCCGGGGTGAATCGTCTTGCCGAGCCACTCCTCGACCGGCGCCATCGTCTCGGCGGTGCCGAAGGCGCAGACCGCGAGGCGCACCTCGCGCTGCGGCGCGTTCCCAGTTGCCTCAGCCTCCTGCGCCGACGCGGCAAAGCCGAGCGCCGCAACGGCGGCACCGGCGACAATTCCCGTCCACTCCATGCAAAACCCCCTTCAGACTCAGTTCATCACGTTCTTCTTGTCCACCGCCTTCTGGAGCGGCACGCGCTTCTGCCAGAAGTCAAGGCCGGTCGCGACGTCGGTAAGCCGGAGCATCAACGAGTTCTCCTTGTAGAAGTTGCCGTTGTCGCGGCGGACGTTCTGCTCGCTCAGCTTGCCGGTAAGGATGAATTCGGGCTGCACCGTCGCCCGGCCGGACTGCGCGGCGAAGTTCTCGTTGTAGACGACGAACTTGCCGCCTTCGCCGTCCCAGCCCATCAGCGCCTCCTCAAACATGGTCTTGAGCGAATCAGCGAGGTAGCTCGCCTGCGAGCCGCGCGCGGTGGTGTCGACGGTGAACGGCTTGACGTTGACGATTCTGCGCGCGTCATCCTTGGCATACCTGATCGACGCCCTGTTGATGCCCTGCACGGCCTCGTTGACCACGATGTTGAGGTCGGCCTCGGCGAAGCCGGAGGTTACCTCGGTGTCCTCACCACGGGCAATGCGGCGGGTCTGCTCCGTTGCGCAGCCGGCCGCGGCAAGCGCGGCGGCGACAATGAAACCAAATGCGAGTCTGTTCATTTTCCGTTTTCCTTTCTTAGAATCCGATGTTGATGATCGGGAAGCACTTAAGCCCCGAGTTGTTGAAGTTGAGCACGCCGATCTGCACGCCGTGCAGGTCCTCGGCGAAGTTGACGAACGCAATCTGGAGCCCATAGGCAGAACCGTAGACCGCATTCACCGCGCCGACCTGGATGCCGCCCATAGTCTCGCCGACGATGTTCCCGCAGAAGTTCGCGGCAATGCCGCCGAAGTCGCGCGAGCAGTTGGAAAAAAGCCCGGCGTCGAGACCGTAGGTGTCGACATACGCGCCCCAGCCGAAGTTAAGCCTGAGGCCGTAGACGCTGCTCTCCTCGTTCGGAATCGACCACGGCAGCACTGTCACCCCGAGCACGATGTCGTAGGACTGCCAGCCGTAGGAGTTGTTGCCGCCGCGCTCGACGAAGGTGACGTCACGCTGGTTCGCACCGGTGGCGAGGTCGTTGGCGACGCCCTTGCCGGCCTCGAAGCCGGCCGCAAAAGCGACGGAGACGGACGAAACAGCGATTGCCGCGAGGATTTTCCTGAAGTCCATTTTCAAGCCCCCTTCCCTACTTCGCCCTACGGACGTAGAACATCATGTCGACGGCGGCCTTGGTGGGCGCCGTCCCCTTGAGCGCGCAAATCTCATACGGCTGGATCATGCGTGCGGCCCAAGTCGAGACGGTGGAGTCGATTTCCATCCCGTCGGCGTCCAGCCAGACCACCTTCCACTCCACCGGACGCTCAGACGAGGTGTTGTTGACCACGTTCGCCTGGAAGGTGTAGCAATCGGAGCTCCCCTTCGTGCAGCGGACGTCGGTTACGTAGATGCTCTTTCCGAGGTCAGGGGCAATGGTGACGCGGCGGTCGGGCGGCGGCACATTGGTGGCCTTGCATCCTGCAAGCGAAAGCGCCGCAACCAGCGCACAGCACAGAGACATCGTTCTCATTTCAAGTGCTCCCCTGGGGGTTCATTTGGAGGTGGGAAGCGGAGTTGAACCGCTGTAAGCGGATTTGCAGTCCGCTACCTAACCGCTCGGCCATCCCACCTTGGGTTTAGATGGAGTGAAGTATACCAAAATTCCCTTCCGCAAGTCAACCGCGTCGCGCACCTTGCGGCAGGCTGCCGGCGCTGCCGGTCAGAACTTGCCGCGGAGGCCGATCTCGAAGGTGCGCGGCTCGCCCGCGAAGCACTCGTAGTAGTGGCGCGAGGTGTCGAAGTACTTCTCGCCGAAGATGTTCCTGACGCCCAGAGTAAGGAACCAGTCGTCGCGCCAGCCGAACTTCGAGAGCGGAATCGACATATTGACGTCGAAGACGTGGCTCGGGTCGAAGCGCAGGTTCTCGTTCACGAACGCGCCGCGCATCGTGGCGTAGCTCATCGACCGGAAGCGGTAGCCCATGCCCACCACCACGTCCTCCACCCAGTCGAAGCCGTGCAGCCGGTAGGACGTGTTGAAGGTCGCGGCGTGGCGCGGGATGCGCTCAAACTCGCCGGCCATACCGGACTTGGTGCAGTCCTCGTAGAGCGTGTAGGCGTACATCGCCATCACCGACCAGTTCTCGGTCACGTCGCCGGAGAGCGACAGTTCCACGCCCTTCGAGCGGTTGTGCCCGTCGAACCAGTAATACGTCTGCCCGCCCGAGGTCTCGGCGACTGGCGTGTTCTCCTGCTCGATGTTGAAGTAGGACGCGCTGAACCACAGCTTCTCGAGCGGCCGCACCCGGAAGCCAGCCTCCCACTGCGTCGCGGTCCAGGGGTCGTCGGGGCGCGTGCCGTCGGAGTTGCGGTAGCCGAGCGTCGGCGTCTGGGTCTGCGAGACGTTGCCGAAGAATACGAGCCAGTCGAGCGGCTGCACCGTAAGCCCGCCGCGCGGAGAGAACGCGAAGGCGCGCGCCTCGTCGTAGTGGGTGGTGGTCACGGCGCCGGTCTTGGTGTTGCGCGTGGACTGGGTGTTGTCGTTCTCGACGAAGTAGTCGTAGCGGATGCCGGCGAGGAGCGTCACCCACCCCCAGCCGAGCGAGTCCTGCACCGTCACGCCGTAGCGCGAGACCGGGCCGCCGAAGCCGCCGGCGCCGTGGTAGTAGAAGTCGGGCTGGACGACAAACGTGTTCCTGAAGTCGAACGGCAGCTCCTCAAGCGTGTAGATGGAACGCGTGTAGGCGGTGTAGCTCTGCTGGAACATGCGGCTTTCGGAGAAGCCGGAGGTCATGTACTTCTCGCCGTTGGGCCACCAGCCGGTGTTGCAGTAGTTGAGGAACGCGCCCGTCGGGTTGCCGTTCGCGTCCACAGAATACGAAGTGTACGGCTCGCGGGTGGTCTGCTCCATGTGCGAGTACATGAACGAGCCGCCGAACTTGAGCAGCCACTCGTCCGTCACCTGCCAGTCGACCCAAGGGTTGACCATCACGCCCTTGTAGGTCGAGCGGTCGGTCTTGCGGCACGACGACTCGTACCAGCCGTAGCCTGCCGCCGGAGCGCCGCGCCAAACCGGAACGCCGATGTAGCTGGGAGAGTCGGAGTAGACGAACATCGACTTGACGCCGAACGAAACGGCGTCGGACGGCTTCGCGATGAACGACGGCGCCAGGGTGTACTGCTGGCGCGGGCGCGCGCCGTCCTGCGACCCGGTGGCAGTGTAGGCGGGCGAGTAGAAGTCGAGCGACAGCGGCAGGCGGATCGCCAGGGCGTCTTCGACGAGCACTTCGTTCGCGTCCACCATGCCGCGCTGGCGCCAGGTGTTGCGTCCTATGGACGTGTTCTCCTGGAAGTTGATCTCGCTGCGGTCGAGGTGCGCGCCCTTAAGGTACATGTTGACGGACCCGCCCGCGCCGTTGTTGTTCTGCTGCGCGCCCGCGCCGCCGGTGAGCGAGGCGATCGGTCCCTTCACCACCTCGACGCGGTCCATCATGAACGGGTCCATGAAAAGCCCGGCGCCGCGACCAATCGGAACCACCCCATCGAACGTCGGCTCGGTGCCGCCCATGCCGCGGATGGTGAAGAAACCCGGCTGCCGCACCAGGAGCGAGGTGCCGCCGGTCTCGATGCCCGGCACCCAGCGCAGGAGGTCGTTGAGGTCGGTCGGGTTGCGCTCGCGGATGAAGTCGGCGGTGAGCGTGTCGACCACCGTAGGCAGCCGCTCCGGCGGCTCGGCGGTGAAAGTGGCGCCGGAAACAGTCTCTGGACGGTACTTCGAGAGCGCGCTCGCCTCGACGGTCACGGTGCCAAGGTCGGCGAACGTGTTGGTGGACGCGGAACCGTCGGCGAGGGCAAGCCCGGCTGCGGCGACGGAAACGACGAGTATCTCTGCTTTCATGCCCCTATAAACGCCGCGGAATCCGCCGCGGTTCAGTCGCTACTTCGCGGCGTAGGAGGAAAGCACCTCGCAGCCGGTTTCGGTGATGAGCACCAGGTCCTCGATGCGAACACCGAGGTTTCCCTCCAGATACACCCCTGGCTCGATCGTCACCGTCATCCCGGGCTTGAGCACCGACTTCGACTTCTTCGACGCATAGGGCGCCTCGTGGATCTCGTAGCCGACGCCGTGCCCGAGCGAATGCCCGAACGCCTGGCCAAATCCGCCGCGCTCAAGCACCTTCCGCGCAACGCGGTCGAGCTCGCGCCCCGTAATCCCCGGCTTCGCCGCGGCGATTGCCGCGAGGTTCGCCTCGCGCACCAGGTCATATACCTGGCGATACAGCCGCGACGGCCGCGGAAAGAGGTTGCGGGTGAGGTCCGAGGCGACTCCACCCAGCCTCACGCCCATGTCCACGAGCACGCTTTCGCGACCGTTCCACACCGTGTCGTCGGGGACATGGTGGCATTCCGCCGCGTTGGCGCCGATGCAGACGATGGTCTCGAACGCCTCGCCGTCGCCGCGCTCGACCATCATCCGCTGGATCGTCCGCGCCATCTCGCGCTCGGTCATGCCGGCGCGGAAGCGCTTCGAGGCGTCGCACCAGATCTCGCAGGCGAGCCGCTCCGCCGCGCGGATGCGCGCGATCTCGTCCGCCGTCTTCACCGCACGGACCTCGGCAATGGCCTCGGAAAAGTCGACGAACTCACCGTCCCGCGACTTCTGCTCCCATTTGAGGAACCGGCTGTGCGCGACCGAGCCCTCGTAGCCGATGCGCTTGCCGCGGGGACGGAACCGCGCGATGTCCTTCGTCTCCAGCCGCGGAAAGAGCCGGCGCACCATCGGCGCGTAGCGGAAGTCGGTATAGAGCGCCGCGTCCCAGCCGCCACCGCGTCGTTCGCGGAGCTCCAGCACCGCGCTGTCGCAGTCGACGCCGGAAAACGCCTTCACGTTGGCAGGCGAAGCGACGATGACGGCGTCCAGCCCCTTCTCCTCCGCCCTGCGCTCCAGTTCAGCCAGCCTCGCCTTCATCTCACTCCCCCTTGTCGACAATCGCCGTGTCCGGCATGGACACCGACTCCCTGATCTTCAGCCGTTCCGCCCCGAACACGTACTTCGCCCCGAAGGTGGTGAACTCCACCGACGCCGTCTGCGTCGAGGCGCCGGTGCGGAGCGAGTTCTGCATCTTCAGCGACTTCGCGATGTAGACCGCAAAGCCGCAGAGCGCAGTGACGACGAGCGCGAAGGCGAACATCCCCACCGCCAGCTCCATCAGCGCCTGTCCGCGCCGCGTCCGTGTGCGCTCAGTGGCCATGCGGTGTGCCTCCCCTCCCCGGACCGCCGGGCGCCGGGCGCACGCAGTCGTCGGAATTGTACTTGAGCCAGATCTGCCCCGCCTCGCGCACCGACTTCCGCTCCCAAATCGAGAGCGCCTGGCAATATGGACAGTCCCCAAAGACCGACGGCCCCTTCGCGAAGTAGGCCGGCAGGTGGTCGCGGACGTGCGCCATCCACTCCGGGTCGGCGGTGGAGAGGTCGATGCCGCCCACGGTGTCGATCGGCACCAGCCGCGCCTCGTCGAAGACCGGGGTCACGAAGCGCGCGAGTGCGGTGACAACGGCGCGGTCGCCGCGCTCGTCCGTGACCGCGCCGAAGGGCTTGGCGCCGGCGGACCACACGCTGGTGCGTCCGGCGCCGTCCGAGACGAGGTCGGGGATCTTCCTCGACACGCGGCAGATTGCGGCGCAGCCGCGCACGTCGTATTCCGGCAGCACCTTGCCGTAGGCGGGGAATCCGTATTCGCCTTCGGGATCGAACTCGCGCCAGACGCGCCAGTGCGAGTCGTCGTAGAAGAACCAGCGCTCCTTGCGGTTTCGCAGGAGCGGCGCGGCGGCGACTTCCTCGGCGGTGGCGCCGGTGAGGCGCCGGACGAGGTTGGTGCCCAGAAGCTCGATCGCGCTCCCCTGCCGCACGCAGAGGTGGAGCGAGTAGATCTCGGAGTTGACGCACTTCATCCGCCGCATCTCGTCGTCGTCCATCGGCAGCGGCGCCCAGCTTTCGAAGCCGGAGTAGGAGTAGATGAGCCCTGGCGCGTTGAACTTGAACCAGCACCAGTTGCGCCCCAGCACCGCCTCGTAGAACCCCTTGTCGAGCAGGTAGTGGTCGCGCGCGGCGTTCATGAACTCGGCGTTGTCGGGACCGGCGCGCACGCCAGCGGCGGCGGCAATCTCGAGCCGCTCGGCGTACTCCTCCCACGCGCCAGGCCACGGCTCGGGGTAGAGCGTGGGGTCCGTGAGGTAGTACATCCGCACGTCGTTTACGTGGCGCGTGAGGATCTCGCCCATCTGGTCGTCGATCTCGATGCCGTTCTCCGCCGCCGCCTCGCTGCCGATGCGGATGCCTTCGAGCGGGTCGAGGAACGAGCAGCGCAGCTGGGCGGCGAAGAGCTCGGCGCACTTCGCCGCGTCGCCGGCGAGCGCCGCCTTGAGCCGCTCGACGTTCCAGCTGCCGATACGGTTCAGGAGCTCGCCCTGGTGCTTCGCGACGGCTATGGCCGCCGCGTCGCCGGCGTTCATGGTGCGGTTCTTGGCGGATACGGCGAGGTACGCGCCCACGTTCATGAGCGTCAGCACCACGATCGCGAGGAGCGCGAGCGCGAGGTAGACCACGACCTGTCCCCTTCTCGCCTTCACAGCCCGAGGTTCCTCATGTAGAGCGTGGCGTGGGGCTCGATGCCGGCCTCGCCGACGAGGTCGAACCAGTCGGTCTTCATCGAGGTGGTGGCCTTGGTGCCGTCGCCAGGCTTCACGCCGAGCGCGCCCCACTTCTCGTATTCGAGGATGGCGCGGGCGCGGGCGCCGTCGGGCGCGCAGAGGTAGTCGCGCACGCGCGCGTCCTCCTCGGCCCAGCCGAACTCGTCGTCGCCGACGGGCCAGAGGCGGCGGCCGGCGACGGGTATGACCGCGACGCGCGCGGACTTGCGGCACATGAAGTCGTTGAACCCTACCGCGCGAGCGCGCGCCGCCCGCATCGCCGCATGCTGGAGGAGGATCTTCCCCGTCAGCATCTGCGACAGCTTGAACAGCGCGAGGAACGCGGAGGTTACGAGGCAGACGGCGAGCAGCGCCTCGAGCATGGCCTGCCCGTGACGCCGCACCTTATTCCCCGAGCTTCTTGATCGAGTCCTCGCCGATCGACTCGGCCGCGCTCTTGGCGCTCGCGCCCTCCGAGCTGGAGAGGGCCTCGGTGGCACCGGCGACCTTCTTCGCGGTGGCGCGCCCGAAGTACGACCACACGGCGATGCCGGCGATCGCGACAAGCGCGATGATGATGATGTACTCGACCATCGTCTGGCCTTTTCTCGTCTTCTTCGTCATGTGCATTGCTCCTTTCATGGGTATTCCCCGGCGACGAGGTGGTCGGTTCTGGCGGAATACCTGACCGCCACGCCCGACAGCGACCACAGCAGCGCGGCCACCACCAGCAGCGCCGACAGCGTCACAACGTACTCCACCATGGTCTGTCCCCTTCGCATGTGCGTATTATAGCATATTTCGCGGTTGCGCAAATCGTCATTCCTGCTGCATGGCGAGGGAGGCGCACTTTCTCGGCGTCGTGGCCAGCTTGGCAAGCTCCCGCGCCGGCACCAGGACATTCTGGGCTCCGTCCTCGCCGCCAAGCTTGCGCATCGCCTCGTGGTACTGGCCTTGAGCCGCTTCAAGCGCCTTGCCGATCTTCTCCAGGGCGACGAACGCGGCGTCCATGCGCTCGAGTATCTGCTTGGCGCGGTTCGCGATGTTCTGGTTGTTCCGGTCCACCTTAAGCCGGTCCAGGCCGATCTTGAAGAGGACCAGGTAGCCGAACAGCATCTGCGGAGAGGCAAGGACGACGGCATGCTCGTTGGCGTAGGAGACGAGCTGCGGGTCGGTGGATATCGCCGCCGAATACGTCGCCTCGCTCGGCATCGCCATTATGACCACCGGCGAGTATTCCGCCTCGACATCCGCGTCGCTCGCCTTCAGCTTGGCGGGATAGTTCTTGGAGGACAGGTTGGCCACCTGCATCCGCACTCTCTTGGCGTGTTCGGCGAGAAGCCTCCCGACATCCTCCTTGCGCCCTTCCTTCGCCGCCTGGTCGGCTTCAAGGAAAGCGTCAATGTTCACCTTGGCGTCAATGAGGATCTTGCGGCGAGATCCGTCGAGGACGGTAAAGTCCGGCATTCCCGCGTCGCTTGCGCCGTGCTGCTCGATAAAGTCCGCATCAGGCCTGAGTCCTGCGTCCTCCAGGACGTTGCGCACGATTCCCTCGCCCCAGTTGCCCTGGTTCTTGTTCCCGCCCCGGAGCGCCGTCACGAAGTCGTCGGCCTGCCGGCCGAGGCTTTGCGCCTTGAGTCCTACCTCGTCGATTTTGGTCGAAAGCACGCTGCCCAGCTTTGCATTCGACTCCTTCGCCAATTCAGCCGCCTTGCGGAAGTCTTCGATTTCCTTCTGAAGCGTTTCAAAAAGCGGCTTGACGTCTTTGGCATTGCGCTCGGAGAGAATCCCCGACTTCTCCTCCAGCTTGTCCGCCGCGAGCGCCGCGAACTCGCTGCGCAGGCGCGCAATGGTTTCCTCCAGCGTGCGCCTCAGCTCCGCAAGCCGCTCCTCGCAGGCGCGGTCCTTGTCCGCGAGCCGAGCGGCCACCGTCTCGTCCTTGACGGCCAACGTCGCAGCAAACGTAGCGTTCTCACCCTTTAGCCGCTGCGCTTCGGCAAGGCTTTCCGCCGCCGACCGCCGCGCCTTGAGCAGCAACGCGAAAACCATCGCCAGCAACGCCGCCAAGCCACCGGCTACGCACGCCAATACTATCACCACTATGTTCATGTTGATGGCATTATATCATACATCGAACGCCAAACGCAAGTAGCACTTTAGGGTGAGGTTCTGGGAACGGGGAATGGGAAACGGGAAATGAGGAATGGGGCGCCGCTTAGTCGGCGTCGCCCATGGTGACGCGCAGGACCTCGGAGAGCGAGGTGAGTCCGGAGCCGACCTTGAGCATGCCGTCCTCGCGCAGGGTGCGCATGCCGAGCTCGCGCGCGCGCTGGCGGAGAATCGTCGCCGGCGCGTGGTCGAAGATGAGCCGCTGCACGGTGTCGTCGACCTTGAAGATCTCGAAGATGCCCTTCCGGCCCTTGTAGCCGGTCTTGTGGCAGCGGTCGCAGCCGGCGCCGTGGTACATGCGCTCTGGCATCTGCGCGTTGGAGCCGGCCGAGAGGCCCTTGAGCATCTTGACCTCGCGCTCGGACGGAGTGTACTCCTCCTTGCAGTTCTCGCAGATCGCGCGCACGAGGCGCTGCGCCATCGCCGCGCGGAGCGCCGAGGCGACGAGAAACGGCTTGACGCCGATGTCGAGGAGACGCGTCACCGCCGACGGCGCGTCGTTGGTGTGCAGGGTGGAGAACACCAGGTGGCCGGTGAGCGCCGCCTCCATCGCGATGTCGGCGGTCTCCTCGTCACGGATCTCGCCGATCATCACGATGTTCGGCGCCTGGCGGAGGATGGAGCGGAGCGCGGCGGAGAAGTCGAGGCCGACGTCCTTGTTCACCTGCACCTGGTTGATGCCGCTCATCTGGTACTCAACCGGATCCTCGACGGTGATGAGCTTCTTGTCCGGGGTGTTGATCTGGCCGAGGCAGGCGTAGAGCGTCGTCGTCTTGCCCGAGCCGGTCGGGCCGGTCACCAGCACCACGCCGTCCGGCAGCTTGATGAGACGCTCGAAGGTGGTCTGGTCGTCGGAAAGGAAGCCGAGCTGCGGCAGGCCGAGCGAGAGGTTGGACTTGTCGAGGATTCGCATCACAATCGACTCGCCGTGGTTCGTCGGCACCGACGAGACGCGCAGGTCGAGGTCCTTGCCGCCGACGGTGATCTGGATGCGGCCGTCCTGCGGGATGCGCTTCTCGGAGATCTTCATCTTCGACATGATCTTGAAGCGCGAGATGAGCGCGCCCTGCAGGCGCTTCGGCGGCGAGTCCATCTTCCGGAGCGCGCCGTCGACGCGGTAGCGCACTCGGAACTCCTTCTCCATCGGCTCGATGTGGATGTCGGACGCCTTCATCTTGATCGCGTTGGTGATGATCAGCGTGGCGAGCTTGACGACCGGAGCATCGTCGCCCGTCGCCTCCTCGATGCCGCCCACTTCGTCGCGGGTGGAGACGGAGTCGGCGCCCTGCGAGGGATAGAGCTTCTCCATCGCCGCCTTCACTTCGCCAATCGGCGAGAGCACCGCCTCGACGTCCTTGCCCTGGAGCACGTAGCGGAGCGAGTCGACGGCGTCATAGCCCATCGGATCGAGGAGCGCCACCGTCACCGAGCTTTCGCTGGCGACGACCGGCACCACCCCGTACTTCTTGGCGATCTCCTGCGGGAACTCCTTGACTACGTCGGGGTTGATCGCATCGGCGTCGAGATGGCAGTACTTGAGGCCGAACTGGTCGGCGATGGTGCCGAGCACGATGTCCTCGTCCACCGCGTTGCCGGCGACAAGCGCGTCCAGGGTGGTCTCGTTCTCGGCCTTCATCGACTCCCTGGCCGTGGCCACCTGGGCGTCGGTCAGGTACCCGCGCTCGGTCAGCAATTGCAGTACATACTCGTCGTTGCTTGTCATTGATGTGTATTATACCACAAATCCTCTCAGCGGAAGCCAAGAAGCTTATGGAGCTGCACCGACAGCGACCAGCCGTCGAGTTCGGCGAGCGCGGCCTTCGCCGCGGCAAAATCGATCTCGCCGCCGCGGTCGCAGGGCGAAACGTAGTAGTCGGCCGCGGCGATCTTCGCGCGGATACCGCGGCAGAACGCCGCGGTGTCGGGCCCCGAGGCGACGACCCGCACCTCGTCCGCCGCGGCGAGCGCGTCCGGCGAGTCGTAGAGCGCAGCGTACTCCGCCTTCGGCGAACAGGCAACGTAGTCGACGACCGCGAACCAGTCCGGCGACTTCGTGCCGTTCGTCTCCACCGCGATCCAGAACCCCTCGCGCTTCAGCGCGGCGACGAGCTCCGGCATCCCCTCCTGCACCGCTGGCTCGCCGCCGGTGAGCACCACCGAGCGAGCGCGGAAGGACTTCGCCTCGGCAACGAGCTCGTCGAGCGTGGCGGAGAACCTCGCCTCACGCGGCGTGTCGCACCACGGGCATTCGAGGTTGCAGCCGGCAAAGCGGATGAAGACGCAGGGGCGGCCAGAGTTGCGCCCCTCGCCCTGGAGGGACTCGAACACCTCGACAAGCCGATACTCCGTCGCGCCATTCACTTCCGCGCCCGTCCCCTTCCACGCACGACCTTCGCGACGAAGTCGAAGCCGTCGACGCCGGTGATCTCCACCTGGACAAACTCGCCGACGAGCCGAGGATCGGCGCAGTCAATGCGCGTCACCCCGTCCACGTCCGGCGCCTGCGACTCGAGCCGCGCGACACCCGGCGCGACGACGAGCGCCGACAGCACCTTCCCCACCATCCGCCCAGCGCGGCCATCCCAGATCCTCCGCTGCAGCTCCATCACCTGCCGTTCACGCCCGCGCGCGGCAGCCTGCGACGGACGCCCGCCCAGCTTCGCGCCCTTCGTGCCGCGCTCGGGCGAATAGGCGAAGGCGCCGAGGTGGTCGAACTGCATCCGCGAGATGTCGGAGAGGAGACGGCGGAACCGCGCTTCGGTCTCGCCCGGGAAACCGACGAGCACCGTGGTGCGCAGGGTTACGTCCGGCACCAGAAGCCGCAGGTCCTCGGCGAGCGACACCGCGGCGTCGATCGTGCGGCGACGGTTCATCTTCGCCAGCACCTCGGGCACGGTGTGCTGGATCGGCATGTCCACGTACTTCGCCGCGTGCTTCGCGGTCATGAGCCAGTAGACGAAGTCGCCGTCGATCTCGCTCGGGTAACTGTAGAGGACGCGCACCCAGAAGCGGCCGGGGATGCGGTCAAGTGCCCAGAGGAGGTCGGCGAGGCGCCGTTTGCCGTCCCGCCACATCATCGGGTCCTGGGCGATCACGTTGAGCTCGCGGCAGCCGGTGGCGACGAGGGCGCGCGCCTCGCGCAGGATGGCGCGCAGCGGGCGCGAACGGTAGGCGCCGCGGATGGAGGGGATGGCACAGTAGGCGCAGCGGTGGGCGCAGCCCTCGGCAATCTTGAGGTAGGCGAAGGCCTTGCCGGTAAGCCGGAGGCCCGGCACCTTGGGCTCGCTCCAGCCCTGCGGCACGCCGATCCACTCGTCCACGCCCGGGAACGCCGCGGCGGCGCCGGGATAGCGCTGGGGATAACAGCCGCTCACGATTACGCGCGAATAGGCGCCGCGGCGCTTGAGCTCGAGCGCATTGCGGATCTCGCGCTCCGACTCCTCGCGCGCGGCGGCGATGAACGAGCAGGTGTTGACGATCACCGCGTCCGCACGGCCTGGATCGTGCGAAAGCCGCCAGCCCGCCTTGAGCATCCGCCCGGCGGCGAGCTGCAGGTCGACTGCGTTTTTCGCGCAGCCGAGCGACACCAGCGCCAGCGTCGGCGCCTCAGAAGTCGAGGTTGCGAACCGTGAGGGCATTGTCTTCGATGAACCGGCGGCGCGGCTCAACCTCATCGCCCATCAGCAGCGAGAACATCTGGTCGGCCTTCACCGCGTCCTCGAGCTTCACGCGCAGGATACGGCGCTTCTCGGGGTTCATGGTCGTCTCGTAGAGCTCGGCCGCGTCCATCTCGCCGAGGCCCTTGAAGCGGACGACGGTGAGGCCCTGGCGGCCGCGCGCGCGCACGTCGTCGAGCAGCTTCGCGAGCGGGCCGTCCGCACCGGCGGCGGTACCGGCGCCGAACCAGTCGGCCGGGGCGTAGCCGTAGCCGGCGAGCGAGCTGAAGAGCTTCCTGAGCATCGACGCGCCAGAGCCTCGCGCTGACTCGTCCGCGACCAGCGCCGCCGGGCTGAACCCGCGCTCGGAGACCATCTTCGCCGTCGCCTCGATCTCGGCGAGCAGCTTGAGGAACGCCGCCGCGCGCTCAGGATCCATCGGCGCGCCGTCCTTCCCCTTCACCTCGCAGTCGTCGAGGCCAAGCGATAGCAGCTTCTCGGTGAGCATCTCGTCGGTAAGCACGTACTCGGACTTCTTCTTGCGCTCCACCTTGTAGAGCGGCGGCTGCGCGAGGTAGACGTAGCCCTTCTCGATGAGCTCGGGCATCTTGCGGTAGAAGAAGGTCAGGAGCAGCGTGCGGATGTGCGCGCCGTCGACGTCGGCATCGGTCATGATGACGATCTTGTGGTACCTCGCCTTCGAAATGTCCCACTCTTCGCCGAAGCCGCAGCCGATGGCGGTGATGAGCGAGCGGATCTCGTTGTTGGCAAGCACGCGGTCGATGCGCGCCTTCTCGACGTTGAGCACCTTGCCGCGGAGCGGCAGGATCGCCTGGGTCGCGCGGTCGCGCCCCTTGCAGGCCGAGCCGCCGGCGGAGTCGCCCTCGACGAGAAAGAGCTCGGTGCGGGCGGGGTCGCGCTCGGAGCAGTCGCGCAGCTTGCCGGGGAGCGAAAGCCCGTCCATCACGCCCTTCCGTCGCGTCGACTCGCGCGCGGCGCGGGCGGCCTCGCGGGCAGCGGCGGCGAGGCGCGTCTTCTCGATGACGACCTTGGCGGCGGCGGGGTTCTCCTCGAAGAAGGTCATCAGCTTGTCGCTCACGATGCCGGCGACGATGCCGTCGACCTCGCCGTTGCCGAGCTTGGTCTTGGTCTGGCCCTCGAACTGCGGCTGCGGCACCTTGACCGAGACGACCACGGTCAGGCCCTCGCGCATGTCGTCGCCGGTGAGCGACTCGAACTCCTTGTCCTTCAGCAGCTTGTTGTCGAGCCCGTACTTCTTGATTGTCGCCGTGAGCGCGCGGCGAAAGCCGGAGAGGTGGGTGCCGCCCTCGATGGTGTGGATGTTGTTGCAGTAGGTCTGCTCGAGGGTGGAGTAGCTCTCGGTGTACTGCATCGACACCTCGGCCTGGACCATGCCGGTGAGTCCCTGCTTCTCGCCCTCGAAGTGGATGACGGGCGAAATCGGCCGCTTGTTCTGGTTCAGGTAACCGACGAACTCGTCGATGCCGCCATCGTAGTGGAAGGTCTCCTCATGGTGCGCGTCGCCCTCGTCGTCGCGAAAGTGGATCGTCACGCCCTTGTTGAGGAACGCCAGCTCGCGCAGGCGGGCGCAGAGGATCTCCCACTTGAACGCGTGGCAGGAGAAGATCTCGTGGTCCGGGAAGAACGTGACCCGCGTGCCCGTCTCGTCGCCGCACTCGCCGACGACCTCCAGCGGCTTCGTCACGTGGCCGCGCGAGAACTCGATGTGGTGGAGCTTGCCGTCGCGCTTGACCTCGACCTTCATCCACTCGGAGAGCGCGTTGACACAGGAGACGCCGACGCCGTGGAGACCGCCCGAGACCTTGTAATTGGAGCCGTCGAACTTGCCGCCGGCATGGAGGACCGTCAGCACCACCTCGATGGCGGGCTTGTGCTGGGTCGGGTGCATGTCGACCGGGATGCCGCGGCCGTCGTCCTGCACCGTGAGCGAGCCATCGGGATTGATGACCACGTCGATCGACGAGCAGTAGCCAGCAAGCGCCTCGTCGATGGAGTTGTCGACCACCTCATAGACGAGATGGTGGTAACCGCGCTCGCCGGTGTCGCCAATGTACATCGCCGGGCGCTTGCGCACGGCCTCCATGCCCTCGAGGACCTGTATGTTCTCGGCATTGTATCCGCTGTTTTCCTGTTCGGCCATCGCTCGTCTTCCGTTGGTGTTCCTTACAGTGTGTATTATAGCAAAAATCTGGCTACGCGTACTTATGCATCGAGTCGCGCATGAACTTGACCGAGCGCGAGAATATCTGGTCCACGTTCGCCGCGCTGGAGATGTCGAGGAAGTCGCGGATCTCCTCGGAGGAGAGAAAGAAGCGCGTCTTCAGCACGTGGACATAGCACCGCACCGGATCCTGGTTCCAGAGCTGGCGAAAGAACATGTGGGTGAAACGCCACGCCTCCTTGCGGACCTGCTCGAAGTCGACCTTCGGGATCTCCATCACCTCGCTCTCGCCGTCCTCGTCTGTGCGCGCGCCCTCGATCGATATCTCGCCGTGCGGATTCGGGTCGGCGTTGAGGATGTAGCCGCGCACATAGCGCCGGAGCCAGCCCTCGAAGCTCCCTTCGCCGCGGTAGAGGTCGATCTTGCGGCGGCCGATCATGTCCTCGTAGAGCATCCCCATCAGGTCGCCGCGGGCGAGCGAGTACTTCTTCATCAGCCCGGCGCTGCGGCCGGAGCGGGACTCCGGTTCGACAACCCGCTCCCAGACCGCCTTCCAGCCCTCGTCGGAGCCGTCGCGCACGAGCTCGAACCATTCCTGGTCGGTCATCCGAACGTCAACTCCCCTGGCACCGGCTTCTTGCCCTTGCGGTGCATCCAGACCGGCGTCGAGTGGACGCCGGCGATGAAGTCGGCGTAGGTGGTGGAGGTCGCGCCGTCCTTCACCTTCAAGCGCTGCCCGAAAAGCTCCAGCACCGCGTCGGCCACCGGCTCCTCGTTGCCGTCCAGCACCTCGATCGGCAGCACGGTCGACGCCGTGGCGCCGGGCGGGAAGTGCACCCGCGCGCTCCAACGGTCATCCGCCCGCGCCACTTCCTGGGAGACGAAGTAGAATGCAATCTTCTTGTCGGACGGGGTCTTCATCTACAGACCGCGCTCACTCGGTGACGCGGTATGCCTTCATCATGTCGAGGCTTTCCTTGAGCGAACGCTGCTCGCGCTTCTCCATCTTCCGCATCATGTCGACGTCGACGATCTCGAAGTTGAGCCGGCCTTCTTCCATCCACACACGGTTGGAGACCGCGAACGGATAGGGGTTTTTCTTGAAGTCCTCGTCAAGGCGCGCCTTGTACTCGGCAAGGACGCCCTTCTCGTCCTTGAACGGCTCCTCGGGCTCGAGGACGCCGGAGATCTTGGCAAAGGCCATCGTGTCGCGGTCGACGAGCATGTGGCCGGTCTCGAACTTCTCGTAGTCTCCGTCGCGGATGTAGATGCCGGTGGGAAGGATGCGGCTCTTCTCGACCTTGTCGCGCAGCGAGAAGCCGAACGGATGGGCGAAGTCCATCTTGCGCTGGATGCCGGCGAGGTAGTCCATCACCGCCGCGCGGTCGGCGTACTCCTCCTCATAGCGCTTCGTCATCTGGTCGAGACGGCGCTTTAGGTTGGTTATGGCGCGGTCCTTCTCGGCGATATTCCTCTCGTTCGTCTGGGCCTGTATCTTTGCGGCGCGCTGGGTGCCCTCCAGTCTGGCGCGAAGCGAAATAGCCCAGGCCAGCGCCACGGCCAGTGCCACCACCAGCACGGTTGAAACCAAAACCACGGGCTTCTTTGAACAGCTCATTTTACCTGCCTTTCTCCCATTTTTGGGTTAATGTAACTTGATTGGTGGATATTATAGCATATTATTTGCTACTGCGCCATATCCCTCGGTCATATTTTCCCCCAACAGCGCCAGCTTGGGGTCGGCGGCCTCCATTCCCTGAACCCACCCGTTCACGAACCCGAAGTCGGCCGCAGCAGCCGCCACCGAGTCGTACTCCTCCTTCGTCACCGTGCGGTCGAGCGGCGGCAGAGACGCCGCCCGGTAGGCCGGCGTGTACTGGCTCATCACCGACACCGGCACCTCGCTGGAAAGCTCGGAGGCGATCCAGGCGAGGGACTCGATCGCCTCGTCGGCGAGCCCGGGCAGAACCAGGACGCGAACTATGAGCCGAGAGTGCGCAAACGCCCACTTGAGCGCCGCGCGCGCGGCCGCCACGTAGCCCGGAGCGGAGCTGTACCGCTGCGCCGTCGCGTCGTTCGCGTACCGCAAGTCGAAAAGCGCCCAGTCGCAAAGGTCGGAGTATTCCTCAAGCGTCTCCACCCGCTCGTAGCCCGACGAGTTCCAAACGACCGGCAGCGACACCCCTTCCCGCCGCAGGGACGCGACCGCCTCGCGGACGAACGGCAGGTACGGGGTCGGCGAGACGAGGTTCCAGTTATCCACCCGGTCCTTGGTCGCCATGTCGCGCAGGATCCCCACCAGCTCCTCGACGGAGATGTCCCGTCCCTCTCCGCCCCAGCTCCAAGGCGAGTTCTGGCAGTAGACACACTTCATCGTGCAGCGCGAGAAGAACACGCACCCCGAGCCGCGCTCGCCGGTAATCGGCGGCTCCTCGCCGAAATGTGGACCCCAGCGGAAAACGCGCGGCGAAAGACCGGCGCAGCAGAAGCCTGGACGCCTCCCGCAACGGCGCGGACAGAGCTCGCAGGCCTCGAGCTTCATCGGCAGACCTTTGCCGTCAGCGGACGAATCGTCTCGGGAAGCAGACCCGCCGCGGCAAAAGCCTTCGGCAGGCACCACTCGAACGAAATCCAGTTCTCGCGCGACCTGACCCGGTTCGGTAGCACACCTTTAGCCGCCTTCATTGCGTAGACGAGATTGACCTCGGCGTGGCGGCGCCCATGCTGGAGGAACGAGTTCTCGACAACGCCAATTAACCTGCCGACCTCGACCTCGAGCCCGGTCTCCTCGCGCATCTCGCGCGCCAGCGCCTGGGCAGCCGTCTCTCCAAAGTCAACGTGTCCGCCGGGAAGATAGCTCGTCTTCGCGCCCTTGGCGCGGCAGAGAAGCACCTTGCCGTCCTGCACCAGCACCCCACGCGCAATCACCTCGATCGCCCCGCGCGAGCCGCGCAGAATCGCCTCGTAGACGGCGCAGGCGGTGTCGCGGTCTGCCGGCGGCACCGCCTTCGCGGCCTTGACGAGGATCTCCGCCTCACGCATGGGGTCGACGGAGACGAGCCCCGCGGACGACTTGAGCTCCCGCATCTCGGCGGCAAGCGCGAAACGGCGGTTTAGCGCGGCGAGGATCGCGTCGTCGGCGCGGTCGATCCGCTTCCTGAGCGCAGCGCGGCGGCGGACGGCGACGGGGTCCTCGGCGGCGGCAAGTCCCTGCTGGCGCAGGATGGCGCCAATCTCGGGATCGCGGCCGCGGAAGGCGCGGAACACATCGAGCGCGGACTTCGACCCACCGAGGGCAAGGATGGTGTCGCGGTAGCGCGCGCCGACGCGGCGAACCGCCGCGTCGCTGGCAAGCCCCGCCTCCTCGAACGCGCCGTAGCAGTCGGCGCTCATCACCTCCGCCCATTTGTAGCCGTAGTAGCCGGCCGCGTATCCGCCGGCAAAGATGTGGGTGAAGGCGCAGAGGAAGCGGTCGCCGGGGGCGAAGGGAACGCCGAAACGGACGAAAGCGGCGGTCTTGACCTTGTCCGGTGACGGCGACGCGGCCGTACGCCGGCCGTGCAGCTTGAGGTCAGTCGCGGCAAACGCCAGCTGGCGGCGGCACGCCGCAGCGGCGCGGAAGTTCTTCGCCGCCACGACCTTGGCCTTGAGCGCCGGATCGATACGGATGCCGGTGCGCTCGTCGAGGCACCAGTTCTCCATGAACTGGCTCGCCACCTCCACCGCGTCCCACTCGACAAGACTGATGCCGGCGGCCCCCTCCTCGTCGACGCGGGTGAGCATGCACTGGAGCGCGTGTCCGAACTCGTGGAAGATGGTCTCCACCTCGCGCATCGGCAGGAAGGAGCGCCCCTTCCGATCCGGCTTCGGGAAATTGGTGCAGACGACGGCGAGCGGCATCTCGAGGCGGCGGCCGCGGCGGCTGCGGTTGCGGAATTCGTTCATCCACGCCCCGCCCTGCTTGAGTCCGCTGCGCACCCAGGGGTCGAGGTAGAAGTGGGCGATCGCCTTTCCGGCGCGGCTGACCTCGAAGAAGCGGACGTCGCGGTGCCACACGGACGGCTTCGCCGCGCCCTTGAGCTCGCGCACCTCCACGCCGAAGAGGAACTTCGTCATCCGGAAGAGTCCTTCCAGCACCGCGGCGAACTCGAAGTTGCGCTTGAGCTCTGCCTCGGAATAGGAGTACTTCTCCTCGCGCAGGCGTTCCGCGACAAAGGCACGGTCCCATGGACGCAGTCCGCCGGCGAGACGGAGACGCTCGCGCGCGAACCGCGCAAGCTCCTCCTCCTCCTTCGCCGCCGACGCAACGGTGGCGCGGTCAAGGCCGTCGATCATCTTCTCGACCGCAGCGACGGACGGCGCGCACTTCTCGGAGAGCGAAAGCTCCGCGTAGCTCGCGTAGCCGAGGAGCGCGGCCATCTCGGCGCGGAGGCGCAGAATCTCGTCGATTCGCGCGGCGTTCTCCGGCGCGCGCGAGGAGCGGGCGAGGTAGAGGCGGCGGCGCACCTCGCGGTCGGGGCATTCGCGCATCGTCTCGGGATAGTTCGCGTCGTCGATCGTATATGTCCTGCCGCCCTTCTTCAGGCTGAACGCCTTGGTAGCATCAATGACCGAGTTGGCGAACTTGGTGCCCAGCTCGGCGAGGCGCGCGGCGACGGCGTTGAAGCGATCCTTCTTCCGTCCCTCGAGCCCGACGCCGCAGTGCTCGGCGCCCTCGATGGACTTCTCGAGGATCCGCCGCCGCGTCGCCGCCTTGGGATCTTTGCCCAGTTTTTTCAGCACGCGCTTCGCGAGATCGTAGAGCCGCCGCGACTGGCCGACGCGCAGCGAAAAGGCGACGAGCCGCGGCTGGAAGTCCTCCTCCACCCTACGCCAGGCGGCGGAGTTCATCACCGAGGACAGGTGGCGCACCATGCCCCAGAGATCCCAGAGCGGCCTAGTCGCGTCGTCAAGCCGCCAGACGATGTCTTCGAACCCCTTCGGCTCGGAAGCCTCGAGAGCGGCGACCGCAGTCTCCGCCGCCTCCAAAAGCCGCGGCAGTTCCTTCGCCGCGAACTTCGGCGTCAGTCGCTTCCAGTCGGGAAACTTCATCATCATTCCTTTCCCTCGTCGTCGTTTCAGTCGCTCTCGACAATCCGCTTCACCGGACCGATGAGTCCGGTGGGGCAGAGCTTGTCCTTGTCCTCGGCGCGCCAGTGGCGCCAGGTTGTGAAGGTGTGGCGACCGGCCGGGCTCTTCTCACCCTTCCACACCCAGTCCGGAATCTTGGCCACGCTTCCGCCGTGACCGTTTTCCTGCCACGCGCGGTCCTCCTGCAGCAACTCGTCGCCGATGAGCCGATTGGGCCAGAGCGTCGTCACCCGGACGACAATCTCGTTCTCTTCCTTCCAAGCGTCGGTCACGTCCACGCGAAACGGTGGCCGCCAGAGAACGGGAAACTCGCGACCGTTAACCGTCACCGCCGCCAGGTTCTTCACCACTCCGAGGTCGAGGACAGCGCGCTCGCCAGGATTCCGTAGCCGTGCGTCGGCGAACTTCAGCCGGTAGGTGGCATGCCCCGCAAAGTAGCGCACCTCGGGATTGGAGTGTTTCGAGAGCGAAGAGAGGCTCGTCATCTTCACCGGCTCGGGAACGTCGGGATACGACGCCTCGAAGGACACCGTCCATTCCCCTTTCACCTCGTCCGCCGCCACTTCGTGCACGGCACGCTTCGCCGCCGCACCCGGCGTCGGCCGAGGACGGAACATCACGAACGCCGAACCCGAAGGCCTCAGCTCGAGCGAGAGCGAAGTCCCCTCGTTTGAAGCAGTCCAGACCGGCGCAAGCGAGATTTCGCCTGTCTCGGCGTCCCAGATCTCGGGCGTGCGGTCGGTGGCAGGCAGCACCACGTGCACGGTGCGCGCCCCGGTGTTGTCGCAGACCACGAAAAAGCCGTCGGTGCCGTCGGCGTAGCGGCGGTGGATCCAGATCTCGTCGCCGTAGGTCTTTTCGCCTACGAACTCGCCCGCCTGCAGCAGCGCCTGGCAGCGCGTCTGGTAGTCGATCCACCCCTTCTGGTCGAACCACCAGGTGTTGGTGCGCTCGAAGTGCGTCCCCCACGGCCCCATCGTCATGCCGGGCGCAAGGTTGCCTTGGGTCCACGGCTGGTGGGCGTAGCGGTGGTAGACAATCCGATTGACACCAAGCGCGTACATGTGGTCGCCGGTCGACTTAAGCGTGTAGGGATCGATCATCCAGCGGTCGTTGGTGGGCCACGCCGTGAACGCCTCGGCGGCGATGATGCGGTTGCCGCGGTCGGGACAAGTCCGCGCACGGGCGACGACGCTGCGCACATTGCTGTCGTTCATGTCCCTGGCCGAGCTGCCGGGTTTGATCCAGAACTCGCACATGGTGATGTCCTCGGCGCGGCCGTAGAGCTCCGGGGTGGACGGCAGCCCGCCATAGGACTCGATGCACAGCTTGAGTCCGCGCTCGTGGCAGAGCCGCGCGAGCTCGTCGGCGAAGTTCTCCGCCAGCAGGTTGGAGATGACGTCCCGGAAGTCCGCGAGGAACCGCTCGCTTTCGTCGGCGCCGTCCACGACCACGCCCGCGAGCGTCGGCAGCCAGGGCGTGATGTCGTAGCCGCGCCGCCGCGCGAACTCGCGCTCGAATCCCTGCGTCCAGTTCTGCGTGCCCGCCTCCCAGCTGTCCACCAGCACGCTGTTGAGGCCGAACTCGACCTTGCCGGCGAGGGACGGACCGACGCGGTCGCAGACCTTGGCGACATAATTGCCGAAGACGGCGCGGACGCCCGCCTTGGCGAGCTTGTCGCACTCGAGGCCGACGCCCTTCTCCGACGTGGGATTGCACCTCATGCCGTTCGCGGCGTAGCCAATTCGCATCACCCGCCAGGCGCCGGCGGGAGCGTCCCAGTCGAGGACGCCGGTCGCGCGGTTGAACCTGGCGGTGAGGTCGAGGACGTCATTGCTCTTGACGATCTGGTCGGGCGCGGCGGAGTATGGACGCGTAGCCGCGCCGGTGGAGACGAACCAGCCCTTGTTGGCGATGTTGGAGATCCGCGCGCCGCGGGAGAGCGGCTTGGGCTCGAACTTGAAGTCGCCGGTGGAGCAGTCGACCGCCTTCACTACAAGCCGCCAGCGGCGTGCCGAAGCCTCGGGGAAGTTGAAAGAGCGGACGTTCTCGTCAATCTGGCTGCCGCAACGCGCATACAGGGTCTCGCGCGAGACCTCGCGCCACTTGCCGGCGGAGTCCGCGGCAGAGAGCGTCGCCTCTATGGTCGCCATCCAGGCCGGCGCCGCGTCGAGGATGCGGCACTCCCAGAGCGAGGCGCGGAAGTCGGCGGGGTATTCGAACTCGTAGACGATCTCCTTGTTGTCGCGCTTGACTTCCGTGACCTTGCTGGCAGCGCCTTCGGGCAACTGCTCCGCCGCCGGAACCGGCCAGGCGAGCACCGCGACGTCCTCGTAGAAGCCGTGCTTGTTCGGCGGCGCGCTCAGCGCCGCGGCAAAGTGCCGCGGCCCCATGACGTCCACGAGCGAGTAGGAGACGACCTTCATCGAGTTGGATGGCGCAATCCACGGTCCGCCGGAGGTGGAATAGCCGCTGCAGTTGTGGAGGCAGATCTCGATGCGGCGCTTCGCGGCCTCGGCGACGGCGAAGGCGACGGTGTCTATCCACTCCTGGGTGTTGAACTTGACCGAGCCGGGCGGGATGCCGACGCCGACGTCGAAGATCGTCGCACCTCCGATGCCAACGGCGGCCATCGCGTCGAGGTCGGCGACGATTCCCTCGCGGGTCACATTGCCGTTCATCCAGTGCCACCAGACCTGCGGACGCGCCGCGGGCGGCGGCGAGCGGAAGATGTCAACAAGTCCGTCCGCCCAGACCGCAGCGGCGGCGCAGGCAAGGCACAGTGCAGTGATTGTTCGCTTCATGCAGACTCCCGATTTCGCTCACAGTGTCACGCCGTCCTTGAAGATGGCGATGCCGCGGTCGCCGGCGAGCTCGTTCTTCGCCGGCTCGCCCGAAGCCACCGCCACCACCTTGCGCGCGAAGGCGTCCACGTCGGGCGCCGACATCGCGTTCCAGTCGATCCAGTTCGGCTTTGCCGCGGCGAGCGCGTCGTTGGAGGCGATCTTCAGCGTCGGCACCACGCAGCCGAACGGAGTGCCGCGGCCGGTGGTGAAGAGAATGAGATGTGCGCCGGCGGCCGCGAGCACTGTCGAGGCCACGAGGTCGTTGCCCGGACCGGTGACGAGGGTGAGCCCACGGCGCCTCACCGCCTCGCCGTAGCCGAGCACGTCCTCAACGGGGGCGCTGCCGCCCTTCTGGACACAGCCGAGCGACTTGTCCTCGAGCGTGGTGATGCCGCCGGCCTTGTTGCCGGGGCTGGGATTCTCGTAGCAGGGCTGGTGGTGCGCGGCATAGTAGCCCTTGAAGTCGTCGATCATCCTCACGCAGCGGTCGAACACCTCGCGCGTGCGGCAGCGCTTCATCAGCAGCGTCTCCGCACCGAACATCTCCGGCACCTCGGTAAGCAGCGTCGAGCCGCCGCGCGCGGAGAGCCAGTCGGAGAAGCGGCCGACGAGCGGATTGGCGGTGAGGCCCGAAAAACCGTCCGACCCGCCGCACTTGAGGCCGACGACGAGCTCCGAGACCGGCACCTCGACGCGCCCCTTCGGGCGCGCCGCGTCAAGCTCGGCGATGAGCTCCAGCCCCCGCGCGTATTCGTCGCCCGGGTCCTGCGCCCTCATAAATCGGATGTTGGGGAATGGGGAACGGGGAATGGGGAACGGGGAACGGGGTTGGAATACGCCTTTTTTATGATCAAAAGTCTTTCCGTCAAAACCAAGGCGTTCGGCAAAGCTCTCCAGCGTGTTGTTCTCACAGCCGAGCGACACAACCAGCACGCCGCCGGCGTTGGGATGGCGGCAGAGCCGCGCGAGCAAGTTGGCAGTGGTCTCGTGGTCCTGCCCCAGCTGCGAGCAGCCGTAGGGGTGGGTGAGCGCGACGCCGCCGCAGGACTGCGCGAGGCGCTCGGCGAGGCGGTTCACGCAGCCGACGAGCGGCACCACCCAGATGTCGTTGCGCACGCCGACGCGGCCGTCGGCATGGCGGTAGGCCCTCATCGTCGGCGGCTCGACGCGCTTGAGGTCGGTGAACTCCGGCTCGTAGCTGTACTCCAGAACCTCGCCGAGGTTGGTCGCGAGGTTGTCCACGTGGACGTGCTCGCCCTTCGCTATCGCCCTGGTCGCGTGGCCGATGGGCATGCCGTACTTGACCACGTCCTCGCCCGCGGCGATGTCCCTCAGCGCGTACTTGTGCCCGTCTTCGCGCACCTCGACGTTGTCGGATGGATGGATTACCATGTCGGTCAGAAGAACGTCATCTGCCCCGGACACTCCGAGAGCCGCCGCCGGGGCTTGCGGACGGTCTTGGCGGCGTTTACGTCGATTTCGTTGGCCTCGAGGTTGCGCAGGATCTCGCCGGCGCGCGCCACCACCTCTGGAGGCAGTCCGGCCATCGCGCCGACGTGGATGCCGAAGCTCTTCTCGGCGACGCCGGGGGCGATGCGGCGGAGGAAGACGATCCTGCCGCCCTCCTCCTTGACCTTGACGGTGAAGTTCTTCACCCCGCTGAAGGCGTCGGCGAGGTCGGCGAGCTCGTGGTAGTGGGTGGCGAAGAGCGTCTTCGCCTTGGCGCTCGCCTTGCCGTGCAGGTACTCGGCCACGCTCCAGGCGATGGAGATGCCGTCGAAGGTGGAGGTGCCGCGGCCGATCTCGTCGAGCACGATGAGGCTCTTCGGCGTCGCGTTGTTGAGGATGTTCGCGGTCTCCTGCATCTCGACGAGGAACGTCGACCTGCCGCGGGCGAGGTCGTCGCCGGCGCCGATGCGGGTGAAGACGCGGTCGATCACGCCCTGGCGCATCGACGCGGCGGGCACGAACGAGCCCATCTGCGTCATCACCGCGATCGTCGCGACCTGGCGGATGTAGGTGGACTTGCCGGCCATGTTCGGGCCGGTCAGGAGGATGATCTGGTCGGTGGTGGTGTTGAGGTGCGCCGAGTTGGGCACAAACGGCTCCGCGTCGGGCAGCTGCTCGATCACCGGGTGGCGCCCGTCGACGATGTCGAGGACGTCCGAGTCGTCCACCACCGGACGCACGTAGCCGGCGGCGAGCGCGCGATCGGCGAGCGCAAGCGTGGCGTCGAGCTCCCCGAGCGCGCGCGCCGTCTCCTGCACCTCCACCGTCCTCTCCGCCAGTTTCTCAATGAGCTCGCGGAAGAGCCGCTGCTCGATCGCCACCGCGCGCTCCTGGGCGCCGAGCACGCGGCGCTCGTGCTCCTTCAGCTCCGGCGTGGTGTAGCGCTCGCCGGTGGTGAGCGTCTGGCGGCGGACGTAGTCCTCCGGCGCCTGGGCGACCGAGCCCTTGGGGATTTCGATCAGGAAGCCGAACGCCGGCACGTGCTTCACCTTGAGCTTGGCGATGCCGGTCCTGGCCTGCTCGCGCGCCTGGAACTCGGCGAGCCAGCGGTGGCCGCTCTCGGCGTCGTCGCGCACGCCGTCGAGCTCCGCGTCGTAACCGCGGGCGATGAAGCCGCCGTCGACGAGCATCACCGGCGGGTCCTCGGCGATCGCGCGGTCTATGAGGTCCACCATCTCCGGCTGCGGCTTCAGCGCGAAGGCGGCGGCGGCGCGGGTCTCGGCGAGCGCGGCGGCGATCTCCGGGACCGGGCGCAGCGACGCGGCGAGTCCCTTGAGGTCGCGCGGGTTGGCGCGCGCGGCGGCGACCTTGGCGACGAGCCGCTCGAGGTCCCTGACGCCGGCGAGCGCGGCGCGGATGGACGAGAGCGCGGCGCGGTCGTCCACGAACGCCTGCACCGAGTCGAGCCGGCGGTTCACGTCCGCGCTGCGCGCGAGCGGCCGCGCGATCCAGCCGCGCATGGTGCGCGAGCCCATCGGGGTGCGGGTGACGTCCAGGACGCCGAGGAGCGTCGCCTCGCGGGCGACGTCGCCGTACGGCAGCAGCTGCAGGTGGCGGATGGTGGCGCCGTCGAGCACCATGAAGTCGTCGGACTGGCGGATCTGCACCCGCCGGACGTGGTCGATGCGGTGGCGGAGGATCGAGCCCACGTAGTAGAGGAGCGCGCCCGCCGCGCGCACGAGCCCCGGGCGCCCCTCGAGGCCGAAGCCGTCGAGCGCCGTCACCCTGAAGTGGCGCTTCAGGCACTCGCCAGCGGCGTCGAGGCCGAAGATCCAGCCGTCGGTCGCGGAGACGCGCGCGCCCTCGGGGCGGACCTCCGCCTCCGGCGAGCAGATGATCTCCGCCGGACGCGTCCGGTCCAGCGCCTCGTCCAGCTTGGCGCGGCTCTCGAACTCCTCGACCACGAACTCGCCGGTCGGCAGGTCCAGAAGCGCGAGCGAAAGCGTGTCGACCGCGGCGATGTAGTTGCCGACCGTCTCGTCGAGGATGCCGTCCTCGGTGACAGTGCCCGGGGTCACGATCCGCGTCACCTCGCGCCGCACCAGCCCCTTCGCCGTCTTCGGGTCCTCCACCTGGTCGCAGAGCGCGGCGGTCATGCCGGCGCGGATGAGCTTGGCGAGGTAGCTGTTGACAGCGTGGTAGGGGACTCCGCACATCGGCTGGTCGCCGCGGTGGGTCAAGGTCGCACCCAGCACCGGCGAGGCGACGATCGCGTCCTCGCCGAACATCTCGTAGAAGTCGCCGAGCCGGAACATCACGATGGCGCCCGGCGGCACCTCGCGCTTGATCGCGAGGTACTGCCTCATCATCGGTGTAAGTTCTGCCGCCATCGGTTAACGTGTATTATACCAAAACTGACCCGAATCTTACCTCGCCGGCGAAGACGGGAACGCCGCCGACATCAAGGGAGCCGTCCGGGCGGATGCCGTTTGAGACGCCAGCGACCGGCGAAAAGTCAGCGTCGGTCTGCACCACCTCGACTTCACGGCCACGGAGGAAATCCGCCGCCGAGACCTGCGGCCAAAGCGCGGCGAAGCCGTCGCGGCGCCATTCGGCGTAGAGGCGGGCGATTTCGCCCAGCACCGCGTCGCGCACCGCCGCGACCGGCGGCGGCGCATCGGGAAGGAGAAGAGCAAGCGAAGTCGCGCGGCCGGCGAGCTCGGCGGGGAAGTCGCGCTCGCCCACGTTGACCCCGATGCCGGCGATGATCCTCTCGCCGTCGCGCTCGCAGAGGATGCCGCAGACCTTGCGCCCCGCGACATAGACGTCGTTCGGCCACTTGAGCAGGAACGGCGCCGGCGCGTCGGGGCAGAGCGAAGAAAGCGCGCGGACGGCGGCGAGGCCGGCGACGAGCGGGAAGGTGGCGGCCGCTTCCGCCGCCATGTCGTCGACGGGCACGACCGCGCTCATCATCAAATTGACGCCGCCCGAGGCGTGCCAGCGGTGGTCAAGCCGTCCACGCCCCGCGGTCTGAAAGTCGGCGGTAAACGCGCTCCACGGCGCGCCGCCTCGCGCGTCGAGGTTGGTGGAGGCGGTCTCCCGGCGGTGGTGTACGGTCCAGCCCATGCCGCGGCGCTCAGCGCACCTTGAGGATCACCAGCAGCAGCACCGGCATCACCACCAGCTGCAAGAGCACAAAGCGCATCAGCACCTGGGCGTTCGACCACTTGAGGTTCTTCTTGCAGTGGTCGTGCAGCGGGAAGCGGATGCGGCGGATGATGTTGCCCTCGCCGATGTCGAAGCCGACGCGCTTGGCAAGCCTGAGGAGGACAAGCTTGCCGAGTCCGCCGCCGCCGTTCACCAGCACGATCGGCGCGAGGGCGAGGACGATGAACGGATTGCCCGTCATCAGCGAGGCGGTGGCGACGAGGATGCCCAGGAAGCGGCTCCCCGCGTCGCCCATCAGCACCTTCGACGGCTCCGCGTTGTACCAGAGGTAGCCCGCGAACGCACCCGCGACGGTCATCACCACAATCGCCCAGCGCGCGGACTCGGCGTAGACGGGGATGAGGAAGTAATGCGCGACAGGACGATAGCCCGTCACCACGTAGAGCACGAACGCGAGCATCGCGAGCGCAATCACCGTCAACGTCCCCGCAAGTCCGTCAACGCCGTCCGAGCAGTTGGTGGCGTTCATGGTAAACCAGAGGATGAACGCCGCGGCCGGCACGTAGATGTACCATGGGACGAACCACAACCCCTTCACGAACGGCAGCCAGGCAATCATCACCTGCTCGCCGCCGACCGGCTCGGCATGGCCGAGGAACACGAATACCGCAATCGCCGCTGACACCACCGCGTCGAGGATCCCCTTCTTGAGCTCCCCCCACGGCACAACCGCGCGGTCGTCGAGGTAGCCGAAGAGCATCGCCACGTAGAGCGCGAGCATCGCCGCCATGTCCCAGAACTTGAGCGGCGCGAAAAGGATGATCACCGGCAGTGCTACGAGCGTAACCCAGAAGCCGGCCCCAGTCGGCTTGCCCGCGCTGCGCATGCCGCCCATGTCGCCGAGGATCGCCTTGCCGCGATCGCGCGGCAGCCGGTCCCACAGGTGCGGCAGCGCGAAGTAGACCGCGAGCGCGGCGACGAAGGTGCCGCCCGCGAGCAAGAAGACATGCGACCCGAAGAGCCGGAACGGCCCCCAGACGTCCTTGAGTATATCGGCAAGATAGTAGAGCATAGGTGTATTATACCACAACCTCGAAGAGGCCGGTCGTCCATTCGCCGATCGTCTTGTGCGAGACTTCCGCGAGCGAGCGCGCCCGGTAGGCGGCGGCTACATCGCCGTAAAGCTCGTTCAGGATGCCGGAGACGACCAGATGGCGCCTCACGCAGGGGACGATCTCGTCGGCGAAGCGGATGAGCAGCGGGCCGAGGATGTTGGCGACCACCAGATCGGCCGGTTCAAGCGCCGCGCCGCCGCGCCCACCGAGCGCATGACGGAAGAACTTCGCCGCCACGACGTTCTTGGCCGCGTTCTCCTGCGAAGCGGCGACGGCTTCGGGGTCGACATCGAAGCCGGAGACCGGCGCATAGCCGAGCTTCGCCGCGGCGATGGAAAGGATGCCCGAGCCGCAGCCCATGTCCAGCAGCGAGCGCGCCTCGCCCTCGGCAGGCGCAAGCTCGTCGATGTACTGGAGGCATGCGCGAGTCGTTTCGTGGCGACCGGTGCCAAAGGCGAGCCCGGGGTCGAACTTGACGACCGCCAGGCGCTCCCACTCAGGCTGGACGAGGATGTGCGGGCTCACGAGTTCGGTCTTGAAATGACGGCGGTAGGCGAAGCGCCAGTCCTCCTCGGCCACCTCCTCGCGCCGGATCTCGGCCTCGCAGCCGACCAGCTCCAGCGCGCGCCTAAGGGCGGGCTCGGGATCGCCCTCCTCGAAGAAAATGCGCATTTCCGCGAGCGGCGCCTCGACGTCACGGTACGAAGTCAAAACGAAATCCCCTCCTTCGAACACCTCGAAGAGGGGATTGACGCAGCGCTCGGGAACCGAACAGCAGACCTTGGTCATCGCCAACGGCCGCAGCGGACGCACCCGGGGATTAGGCCTTCTTGGCCTTGGCGACGAGCTTCTTCACCAGCGTCGGACGCTGCACGAGGACGCGGACTTCCTCCGTGCCCATGCGACCGACGGTCTCGGCGTCCATGCCGAACTTGACCAGCCTTGCGCGCTGGGCCTTGGAACGGCGAGCCTTGCCGGCCGGCGTCTTGCACGGACGGACATGCGATTCTTTGCGTAGTGTGCGACCAGTACCCATTTTCTACCTCTCGTTTCTTCCTTTTGGGGTGAAATTAGTGGCGCGTATTATACCTAATCTGGCGGATAAACGCAAGTGCGAACAGCAGGCATCCGGCGAAGGAGCAGAACGAGGTGGACGCCGCCAGCCCCACGTGGCGCCACTCCTGCGGCAGGCAGACGACCGCGGCGATGTTGAGCGCGGCGTTGAGGACAATCGTCGCGAGCGTCACGTTGAGTGGCGTCTTCATGTCCTTCTGCGCCTGGAAGAACGGAATCATGCACTTCTGGATGGCGAAGAACGAAAGTCCCAGCCCGTAGACCGAAAGCGCCCGCGCGACACGCACCGTGGCCGTCGCGTCGAACGCGTGCCCTTCGTAGATGAGCTCGACGATCCACGGCGCGCAGAAGAAGGTGACGACCGACGCCGGCACCATCACCGCGAGCATCTGGAGGACAGAGACCCCGAGCGCGCGCCGCGCCCCGGCGTGGTCGTTGCGCGCGAAAAGCCCGGAAAAGGTCGGCAGCAGCACCGTACCGAACGCCACCCCGATGACGCCGAGCGGCAGGTCCATAAGCCGCTCCGCGTAGCCGATCACCCCGGCCGCCCACGGCGCGGCGCACTGCGCGAGCACCTGGTCGAGCATGTAGTTGATCTGGATCGCCCCCGCCCCGACCGCGCCGATGAAGGTGTTCTTCCACACCAGGCGGAAGCGCGGGTTGGAGAAGTCCGGCAGCGCAAAGCGGAAGGCATACCCCCTTTTCGCCATGCAGCGCATGAGGAAAAGCATCTGCGCGAGGCCACCGAGCAGGATCGCCCAGCAGACCACGGCGATGCGGGTTGAGATGGCGAGCCCAGGAAAGAAGCAGAGGAGCCCGAGCGCGGCAATCCACACCAAGTTGAGCATCGCCGGCATGAACGCACCCTCGGCGAAGCGCCCGAGCGAGTTCAAGACCCCCATCCCGAACGCCGCGCCGCAGATGAAGACCATGTAGGGCAGGAGGATCCGCACCAGCCTGAGCGTCAGCTCCGCGCGCGGAGAATGCGCGCCGAAGCCCATCCATGCGGTCACCGCCAGCACCGCGAGCGCCGTCGCCGCGCCAAGCACGGCGACGACCGTGGTCATCACCATCCGCGCCAGCCGCCGCGCCTCCTCCACGTCGCCGCGCTCGACCTCGCCCTTGAAGACCGGCACGAACGCCGCGGTGAGCGCGCCCTCGCCGAAGAGCTTGCGCGCCATGTTGGGAATGGCAAACGCGAGCGTGAACGCGCTCTGCTCCACGCCGGCGCCGATGAGGCGCGACTGGAGCATCTCGCGCACCAGACCCAAAACACGGCTCACCGCGGTAAGGCCACCGACGGTAAACGTGTTTCTGAGTATTCGCTTCATCATCCTCCCTCGCGCATTAAAACACGAAACGGTCGAGGAGGTAGGAGAGGACCGGCTCCGCCTTCATCGCCTTCTCGCAGCGGCGATAGGCCTCCTCGACGAACTCGACGTTGCGGAACGCCTGGTGGCGCGGCAGCTTGCCGGCAAGAATCTGCGCGCGCGCAAACGAAAGCAAGGTGCGGAAGAAGCGGCGGCGGACAAGCGCGGCGTCGGCCTCAGAAGCCTCGTCGACCGCAGCGTCGAGGATCTCGGAGAGGCGAGATGCGTCCTTGGCGGCGAACGCCTCCGCCACCGCCTCGTACTCCTCGCCCTCGAGCAGGCCCGGCGGCAGCTTGAGGTCGATGCGCTGGGTGCGCGAGACGATGGTGGGCAGGATCGCGTCCGGCTGATCGGTCAGCAGGAAGTACATCGTCTTCGGCGGCGGCTCCTCAAGCGACTTCAGGAAGGCGTTGGCGCTTTCGGTGTTGAGACGGTCGGCACCGGAGATGACGCCAACCTTCCAGCCGCCGGAGAATGAGGTCGTGGACATGGGGACGACGATGCGGCTGCGCATCGAGTCGATGGTGATGATGCGCTTCTTGCCCTCGGGCTCGAGCGCCACTACGTCGGGATGGACGCCGGCGGCGACCTGCTCCTGCGCGTCGGGGAAGAGCTTCCTGAGCACCTTTTCCACCAGCTCCGCGGCGTTGCCGCGCACGTCGCCGACGACGAGGTAGCCGTGGGCGGCGGAGCCCGCGTCAATCGCGCGCGCAATCAGCCGAAACGCCTCAGCTCCGTCCATATCCTCTCCGCAATCTCGTCTTTGGACGCGGAAGCGTCCACCACCACGAACCGCTTCGGCTCCGCCGCCGCCATCGCCAGGAACCCGCGGCGGATGCGCTCGTGGAAGTCGGCCGCCTCGCGCTCGATGCGGTCGGCGCGGGCGTGCTCGCGGGCCTCGCGCTCGCGCATGCGCCGCTCCGCCTCCTCCGGCGTCAGGTCGAAGAGGAAGGTTATGTCTGGCTTCAGCCCGCGGCAGGCGAAGTCGTTCGCCTCGGCGAGCAGGTCGAGCGGCAGGCCGCGCCCATAACCCTGGTAGGCGAGGGTGGAGTCGCTGAAGCGGTCGGAGACCACCCATTCGCCGCGCTCGAGCGCAGGCAGAATCACCCTTCCCACCAGCTGCGCGCGCGCCGCGAGGAAGAGGAGCGTCTCCGCGCGGTTGCACGGCGGGTCCTTCGACTGGTCCTTGAGAAGCGCGCGGATCTCCTCCGAAAGCCAAGTGCCGCCTGGCTCGCGGGTGAGCAGCACCTTCCGCCCCGAGCGCTCCAGCGCGTCCTTGAGGACGGCCGCCTGCGTCGACTTGCCGCAGCCCTCGCCGCCCTCGAAGGTGATGAAAACGCCGCGCGCCATTGCCGTCAGTAGCCCGCTTGGTTGTGCTTCTTGTCGGTGAGGATGAGGGTCACGGTCTCCACCGCGTCCGGCTCAACGTAGGAGGTGTAGGGAAGCCCGGGCTGGCCGTAGCCGCCGAACGCCTCGCGCTTCACTTTCTTCGTCTCGGGGTCCAAGTACATGCGGCGGATGGTGCAGTTGCCGGTCTTCTTGCCCTTGGTCTCCACCGAGTACTTCGTGCGCTTCCCGGAGGTGTTGACCATCACCAAGCAGAGTCGGTCGGAGTCGTTCGCGAGCGCCAGGTACTCGACGTCGCCGGTCTTGCCGTCGGCGAGGTTGGCGCAGGCCTTGGGCGAGGCGACGATCTTCATGTTGTCCTCGCCGCCAAAGCCGCCGGTGAGGTCGTCGAAGTCCTGCTCGAGATCGGGCGAGCTGGTCTTCGACTTCGCCGCGTCCGCCGAAGCCGACTCGCCGTGGGTAAGCACGGTGCCGTGGTCGCGGAAGGCCAGGCCGAGGTAGCGCAGCGTGTACCCGAATTCGTCCGGCTGCATAGGCTGGTTGAAAAGCACCGCGTCCACCGCCTCCACCGCGTAGGCGGACATCATCCAGTGGATCTTCCAGCTGATTGTCTTGAAGTCGGAGCGGGTGGACTCGTCGCTCCCGGGCATCCGGTCGGGGGCGATCACCCAGAGGCGCATGCGCTTCAGGTCCTTGTTGCCGCCGAAGGTGATCGTCTTGGTGATCTCCTTGAGCTGCTTGTATGGCGCGGGCACCTTGGAGAAGTCGTAGACGAGCTTGGAGACGTCGCGCATCCTGTCCGCCAGCATCTTAGCCATCGGCGGCTTGGCGTCCGCCGCCGGGATGGCGATGGGCGTGTCCTTGAACTGGCGCCGGATCGACGACACCACCGCGCGCCACTTCTCCGCGTCGCCGTCGCCGTCGGGTCGGTCGCCGAGCTGGAAGCCGGCGATCGCGGAGCCATACTTGCCGTCGGCGATGCGCCTCAAATCGGTGTTGATCTTTTCGCGCGAACCGTCGAGCACCAGCAGGATCGAGATCCGGTTCCGCGTCAGGAACTCGAGCGTCTTGTCGTCGCAGACCTTGGTCTTGAGCACCCACGCGCCGGAATGGCGGTACTCGAGCACCGTCTCCTCGCCGCCGACCTTGGGGTCGCAGACGTAGCCGAAGCCGGGGAACTTCTTCGGTACCCGCGCCAGCGGCTGCGCCGGGGCGAGGTCGATTGTGGTGGAGAAGTCCTTCGCCGTCGTCGCCGCCGCGACAAGGCAAAGCGCCGCCGCCGCGGCCGTCCTGAAGACATTGTTTTTCATCGCTTGTCCTTTCGTTTAGGCGCTGGCAGATGCCGTCACTTGACGACGGGGATGGTGATGGTGGCGATTGTGTAGGCTGGCACCACCAGGTTCGCCGCGTCGCCGTCGTACTCGGCCTCGACCGTCGGCCTCGGCTCGCCGGGGATCTGGTGCACGAAGATCCGCTTCTCGTCGGGGCAGCTGAAGGTGCGATAGTGCGCCTGTCCGGGCTTGGCGCCGGTCATCGCCAGCGTCGGCTTCCAGTCGCTGCGTGTAGAGTTGCAGACGAGGATGGCAATCGACGTGCGCTCGGGGTTGGTCGCAAGCACCCATTCCGCGTTGCCCTTGTTCTTCGGCAGCTTCTTGGGATCCGCCCCGTAGGTGAGCCAGCCGACCATCGCGTGGTGGAAGCCGTAGAAGACGTTGGCGCTCCAGTAGCTCGAGTTGGTGATCGAGCCGCCTTCCCAGACGCCGTGGTCCATGATGAGCGGATGGGCGATGAGCGCCTGGTTGTACATGCTGAACACTGGACCCACGGGACCGGTCTCGATGCGCGGGCGGCCGGTGAAGTCGGGATCGGAGAAGTCGCGCCCGGCCGGATCCCACTGGATGTACCACGAGCCGTCGCCGGTGGCGATGTCGAACCCGCCGGCGAGCGAGTTGCAGCTGTGGAGGTTGATCGAGTCGATCTCGGGCTGGCAGATGCACGAAAGCGCGTAGTGGGCCTTGAAGATCGACGATGAGTGCATCTGCTGGCAGCGGCAGTCCTCGTCGGAACGCTCGCGCCATTCAGTGATCCACACCCGCTTGTCCTTCACCTCGGGGAACGCCTTCGCGAAGTTGCGGATGCGCGCGAAGCCGCTCGCGCCGCAGCCGTAGGCGGCGTCGCCGCCGTAGAAGTGGTAGATGACGTGCGAGCAGAGGTCGAGGCAGTTGGAGAAGGCCACGATGAAGCGGCCCGACCACTGGTTGATCTTGTTGAAGCCGAACTCGGAGCCTCCCTCGAACCACTTGTCGACCGCGGTGGAGCGCGCGCGGACGGCCGCGACGTCGGGGTCGCCGTCGCGGTACTCGGCGATGGAGAAGCCGATCTCGGCCTCGGGGAAGATGCGCTTCATCTCGGGGACGATCTCGGACCAGCGCGCGGCGAACTTCTCCGGCTCGCTGCCGAAGTACGGCTCGTTGCCGAGCTCGAAGCCGATCACCTGGTCCTGGAAGCCGTTGTCGACGATCCACTGGACCATCTCGAGGATCTTCTCCTTGACTGCCGCGATGTCGTCCGTGCGCGCAAACGGCATGTAGTTGGTGGTGACGCCGTAGTTCTCGAGGCAGAGGAGGATCCTGATGCCGTGGTCCTTGCGCCACTGCCAGATCTTCTCGGGCGCGACGAACGTTGTGTTCGGGTACTTCTTGCGGAACTCCGCGCGATCGGCGTCGGTCTTCAGCCGCTGGTAGGCCATCGACTGGTTCCAGTCCTCGTTGGCGCTCCACTGCTTCACCACGTAGGCGCCGGACTTCTGGAACTGCTCCCAGAGCGCGTCGGGGTCGCGCATGAACTCGTCGGTGTACTTGCCGCCGATGTCTGTGACGCAGCCGGCGTAGCCGATGCATGGTCCGCTGCGGTGCTCGCGCTGGTCCTTGAAGGCCGGCGTCGAGGGGTCGAAGGGAATGGTCGCGTCGCCGAATGCGGCTGCGGCGGAGAGAACCGCGGCAATCGCGGCGATGGTGTTTCTGGTGTTCATGGCCGTTATTATACCATAATTTGGCGAACTCTGCCGCTCAGCAGCCGCGGCGGCCGCCGCGGAAGTCGGCGAGATGGCCGAACAGCGAACGGAGGCCGCGGTAGTAGAAACCGATGTCGAAGAGGGTGCGGGTGGAAGTGAGGCGGTGCCAGAGCGCGGCGGGCTGCAGGAAGCCGCGGTAGACCTCGCGGATGGCGCGCTTGATCTCCTCCTCGCTCGCTAGCGGGGTCTTGGTGACCGCGCGCCGCATGTCGTATTCGTCCCAGTCGAGGGTGGCGAGTCCGTCCGCAGCCTGAAGCTCCTTGAAGAGCGGCGTGCCAGGGTACGGTATCGTCAGCGTACATTGGAGGGTCTTCGCCCAGCCCTTAGCGAGCAGCCGCCGCGCGAGCGCCACGGTGTTGGCGATTTCCTTCGGTCCCTCCCAGGCGTGGCCGAACATGAAGGTGAGGTGGACGTCGAGCCCGGCCTCGGTAGCCCACTTCGCGCCCTTCTCGACGTCCTCCACCTTGAGCGCCTTGTTGAAGCGGTCTAGTGTCTCCTGGTTGGCGCTCTCGACGCCGAAGAGGACGAACTGGAAGCCAGCCTTCCGCATAAGCTTGTAGTCCTCGGGGCCGAGGCGGCCGAAGCGCATGTTGCAGTCGATGCGCACCTTCTTCGGGAGTCCGCGGCGGATCATCTCGTTGCAGAACGTCCTCAGCCACTCGCCGACCGGGAAGGTGCCGGAGTCGTCCATGATCTCCTTCACCCGATACTTCCCGACCAGCATCTCAATCTCGTCGACGACGTCGACCGGATTGCGGGTACGGTAGCGCGGATAGAGGGTGGTCCAGCTGCAAAAGGTGCACTTGCCGTGCCAGCAGTCGCGCCCGGACATGATGTACGTCCCGGGGGTGCGGCGGAAGTTGCCGTTTTTCTTCGCGTAGAGCTCCCAGTGGACGAGGTCGCGGTCGATCCACGGCATGCCGTCGAGCGACTCCCGGAGCGCGAACGGCCTGACGCCCATCGGGCAGCCGTCGGCGACGAAGTCGAGAAGCCCGAAGTCCCAGTCGCCGCCGGGGATCACCGCCCAGACACCTTTCTTCGCGATCGACTCCTCGGGAAGCGCGGTGACGTGGTCGCCCACGAGCACGCACTTGAACGACGGGTGGTCGGCGATCCACTGCCAGTGGCGCTTGACGACCGGGGTCTTGGTCTCGAGGACGACAAGCTCGGGCGCGAAGGCGGCGAGCTTCGCCTCGAACTCTTCAGCCGTCATCTCGGCGGCGATGCCGTCCAGGAACAGCACCTCGTGTCCGGCCCTGGCGAGCATCGTCGCCGCGGTCGCGGGGACGACGGGGAAAATGTAGGTCGGGCGCGAGAACCACTGGAACTGGCGGTTCTGCGTGAGCAGGGGTACGCCGTTGCCGCTGGGAAGCGGAGGATAGGCGATCGCCACTCTCATTTCGCGCCCGAATCGGGGATTAGACTACCACTTGTAGCCGAGGCCGACGATGTACCTCACGTCGTCCTTCTTGCGCGTGCCGGCGGGCATGGAGTTGAATTCCCACTCGATCTTCGCCAGGAGGTCAAAGTCGTAGATGAGCTTGATGGCAAAGCCGACGTCGGCCTTGGCGAGGAACTTCTCCCATTCGTCGACCTCGGGCAGGATCTCGAAGTTGTGGAACGCCTCGATGCCGTCGTTCCACTTCGGCAGCCACAGGAGATGATGGGCGTAGCGGAGCGCGCAGAAGCCGTCCTTCTTCGCGTCGTCGTTGTTCTCCTTGTATTCCTCCTTGATCCAGTTGACGCCAAGCTCCTGATTGAAGCTCCACTTGCCGGTCGCCTCGAAGAGGCTGTTCTCGAGCCACTGGTAGCCGGCGCCGATGCCGACGCGGTAGCGCGCCTCGAGGGCCTGGATCATGTCGCGGTCATAGCGGAGGTTCTCGTAGGTGTAGACTTTGGTCAGCCAGAAGTGGTCGTGCTGCACCTCGGCCTCCCAGCGATCGGTGGAGCGCTCCTTGTCGGTGTTGGCGGTGCCCTTCTCGCTGTAGTAGTAGCCGAAGGTTGCGTTGAAGCGATCCTTCTCCCAGCGGCGGTTCACGTTCGCGAGCACGCTCCAGGAGTTCTCGACAGTGTTCCCGCGCGCGGCGTTGAACGCGCCATTGACGCTGCCGTGCCAGGTCTCGACCTCGGGGTCGATCTCCTTGACGTTCGCCATGTCGAGCGGCTTGTCGCCCTTCTTCCATGCGCCCTTCTCGACGGCGAGGCCCATCGTCTCGTTGGTGTCGTCGTTGTAGCGCACGACGTGGCTGCCGGCGTCCTCGAGCCGCTCTATGTTCTCGAGCTTCACCTTGACCTCGCCGAGGTCGTCGGACACGAACACGAGCTCGCCGGTGGAGGCGGCGCCCGCCTTGCCGGTCAGCATCGAGCCGGACTTGAGGTAGAGCTTGTCCGCCATCGCGGCGGAGGCTGCGAGCGCGCTGATGAGCGCGACGACTATTCTGGTTTTCATTTTGGGTTATTCCCTTTCCTTGGAGTTCTTGTTGAAGTTTTCGTCCTTGGTGAACGGCATGTAGTCTCTGAAGCGGAAGTCGCCGTCCTTCTTCTGTGTCTTGAGCGGATCCTTGGCCTGCTCCTCAAGGAGGCGCATGTCCAGCGACTCCAGTCCCTCCATGCTGCGCTCGGGGCGGTCGCCGGGCTCGAGCTTCTGGCCCTTGGTGTACTGGCGGCCTAGGACGGCGTTCTTAGGGAGCCCCGCGTCTGCGCTGAGCTCGCGGGGATTGACGAGTCCGACGGTGACGAAGACGATGATCTCCTTCTGTTCCTTGACCCGCTCCATGCTGCCGAAGATGCGCTGGCCGATCCAGGGGATGGACCGGAGAAGCGGAATGCCGTTGTCGACCTGGCGCTCCTCGGTTACAGAAAGGCCGCCGATCACCGCGGTGGTGCCGCTCGCGAGGTTGAACTCAGTCACCAGGCGCTGCACCTCGATCTCCGGGTACTTCGAGGAGATCGTGCCCGAGTCGTCCGTCGACGCAGTGCCGGTGAACACCCAGTCCTTGAGCGAGGAGATGGTGGGTACGATCGTCACGTTGATGAGGCCGTTGGTGCCGACGCGCGGCGTCACTTCGAGCGAGATGCCCCAGCTGAAAAACGCCTCCTTCGCGAACATGAACTTGTCCTCGCCGGGAATCGCCTCCAGGTTGGAGGCGATGTCGAGCGAGGTGGAGCCGCTCGCCTCGGTGCGCTTCGCGGCGACCTTGACGTTCGGGTACTTCGTCGTCATGTCCACCAGCGCCTTCTTGCCTGAGGAGACGATGATCTTCGGGTTGGAGAACGTCTTCGCGTCCTCGGTCGCGTCAAGCGCGCGCAGGGTCAGCGACATCTCCGAGAAGTTCAGCGTGCCGTTGAAGTAGGTGATCGAGCCGTCGCGTCCGCCCGAGCCGCCGACCTTGTACTCGGTGCCGTTGTACTCGTTCGCCCCCGTCCGGGTGGAGAACTCCGACACCGCGTCGCCGACATAGCGGCCGTTCATGCCGCCGCCGAGCGTCGCCGTGCCCTTCACGCCGTCAAGCATCGACCAGTCGATGCCGACCTTGTGCGAGGCGGTGTTGCCGAGCTCCACGAACCTCGCCTCGATGTAGACCTGCTGCGCCTCCACGTCCAGCGCGGCAAGCGCCTTCTCGCACGCGTCGAGAATGGCCTTCGGGGCCGTCAGCATGATCGAGTTCGACTCGGGATAGGCGACCGCCATCTTCGTCACCTTCCACACCTGGCCGAACTCGCCGTTCCACATCATGTTCAGCTTCTCGGCCACCTCCGTCGCCGACGCATGGCTGAGCTTGACAATCCGCGTCTCAATGTCGGGCGCGGCCTGGGGCTGGAGCGCCGGCTGCTGCGTCCCCTCGTCGAGCTCTGCCGCAGCAAGCGCCGCCGACGCGGCGATCGCCGCCATAGCCAATCTGATGCCGAATCGTGCCATTTCCCTACCCCTTGAAGATGAAGAACTTGCGGACGAAGAAGTTGACCATGAACGAGACCACGATCTCGACGAACACCGCGAGCGTCGTCATCATCCCGAACTGGTCGATCAGCAACTTCATGACCGAAAGCGCGATGACCGTCGCCAGCGTGGACGCGCCGAAGAACATCGCGAGCTCAATATGCCACCTGAACTTGCCGGGCCGGAACACGAACCAGCGGTTCATCAGCCAGCAGAAGACGTTGGCGACCACGAAGCCCACCGCCGTCGCGGCCGCCGCCAGCGTCCCGCGCGAGGCGTACCACGCCTCCTCGCCGGTGAAGGCGGCCGAGGGCAGCCCCAGCAACCGCACCGCCCAGTCGTCGGCCGTCAGGCACTTGAGGCAGGTAGCAGCCATGATGTAGAAGACCCCCGTTTGCACGAGGGTCGCCATTACCCCGATGGCGCCGTACTTGACGAACTGCCAGAACGGGCCGCTGTCGTGGGACAGGATCTTGCGGACCGGGGTCACACCCCTCCGCGCCCGCGGAGCGAGCCGTGCGAGAGGAACCCGTCGTACTTCCTGACCAGCAGATGCGACTCCATGATGCGCAGCGTGTCAAGCGCCACGCCCACGATGATCAGGAGCGAGGTGCCGCCGAAGAACGAGGCGATCGCCCACGGGATGTGCATCCAGCCCATTAGGATCATCGGGATGATCGCGACGATCAAAAGGCCCGTGCCGCCGATGAGGGTGATCTTTGTCATCATGTCGTCAAGGTACTCCGCCGTGGCGCGGCCGGGGCGGATACCCGGGATGTACGAGCCACCCTTCTTGAGGTTCTCGGAGATGTCCACTGCGTTGAACTGCGTGGCCACCCAGAAGAACGCAAAGAACATGATCAGCGCGGCGTATACGACGAGGTGCAGCGCCGATCCGCTGTCGCCGAGGCGCTGCGCGAACTCGTGGAGGCGCGTCCCCGACGCGGTGAAGCGCTGCAGCAGCGCCGCCGGCAGCGAGATGAGCGGCTGGGCGAAGATGATCGGCATGACGCCGGTATAGTTCACCCTCAGCGGCATGAACGTCTGGCGCATCGCGCCGTAGGAGCCGCCGCCCGCCGCGCTGCGGCTGGTGGAGTTGATCGTCACCTTCCTCACGCCCTGGGTGAGCATCACCGTGCCCATCACCACCAACAGGAAGAACCCGACTACGATCGGCATCTCGGCGATCGGCGCCGACGCCTCGACGCCCGCGAGACCGAAGTAGCGCTCCCACGCGCTGATGAGCGCCGCCGGGAGGCGCGAGGTGATGTTGATCATAATGATCAACGACGCGCCGTTGCCGATGCCGAAGGTGGTGATCTGGTCAGCGAGCCACATCACGAAGAGCGACGCGGTCGTCATGCCAATCACCGTCATCAGGTGGAAGCCGATGCCGGGGTTGGTCACGATCTCCACGCCGGCGAAGGCGTCGCCAAGCGCAGCCGGGTGGCTGAGCGCCGTCGCAATGCCCCACGACTGCACCACGCAGAGGACGATCGTGAGCCACCGCGTGATCTGCGCAAGCTGCTGGCGGCCGGATTCCCCTTCCTTCTTCAGCTTCTCAAGCGACGGAATGACCGAAGAGAGGAGCTGGATCACGATCTGCGCCGAGATGTAGGGCCAGATCGAGAGGAAGCCAATCGCGCACTGACCAAGCGCGCCGCCGGTGAAGACGTCGAAGAGGTCGAGCATGCCGCCACCGCCGGACTGCGACTTGAGGTCGGCCACCAGCTTCTGGAGCGTCTGCCAGTCCACACCCGGGGTCGGAATCTGCGACACCAGACGGCATACGAACACGAGACCCAGCGTAATCAGGATCTTTTTGCGGAGCTCGGGGATGCGGAACGCATTCGAAAACCCCTTCATCATCGACATGTCTTTATCTCCTCTTCTTTCTTGGACAGATTGGAAATTATTTGCGTATTATATCAAAAAACGGCCCTCGTCTTCAAGCGCGAAGTCACTCCTTTGCCGGCGCTTCGGCCTTGGCTGGCTCCTCAACCTTGATAGGAGCTTCAACCTTGGCTGGTTCCTCGGCCTTCGCCTCGGCCTCAGGCTCCGCAGCTTTCTCCTCAGTCTTCGCCTCAGTCTTGGGCTCTTCGGGCTTGGGCAGGAACTTCTCCACCGAATAGGACGATACCTCGTACACCCAGTCGGAGCCGTCGAGCTTGACGTAGCGGTCGGAGCCGCCCTTGACCGGGGCGCCGACGGTGATGGTGCGGTTGGTGTCGCCGCCGATCGTCACCTTGGCGACGACGCCGGTCGCGAAGCCGTAGGCCGCGGCGTCCGCCTTCGGGTCGGCCACCTTGTTGAAGCTGATCCACGGCTCGTCGACGATCTTCGTCTCGCACCAGCGCTTGGCGTCAGCGTCGGCGTCGGTCGACTCGAACGCGTCGAGCTGGTCGGAGAGGAGCACCGCCTCGCCCTTGTAGAGCGCGTAGCGGCCGTGGCCCCACTTCGCGTGGCGCTCGCCGAGCGGCAGCTCCGCAAGCGCCTTGCCCGCGGCGTCGCGCAGCACCAGGCTCTCCGGCTTTTCGATCTTCTTCCCGCGTGCGACCTGGCCAACCTTGAGCTCGACGAGCTTCATCAGGTTGTCCGCGATCTTCGTGCGGTCGGCCGGATAGCCGTAGTAGGTGTCGATCTTCCAGCCGCCGTCGCCGGCCGAGAGCCTGAGCTTCTCGCCGAATTCGATGGACGCCACCTCGGCCGCGTCGAGGCCGGGGAGCACCTTCTCGCCGTTCAGCTTCGCGCCCGCGGGGCGCGAGGAGCTGTTCAGGTAGAGCGCCGCGCCGCCGAGCGCGACCGCCGCCACCGCGAGCACCGCCAGATTCTTGTTCGTCATTTCAGAGGTTCCTTTCCGATTGCCGTTGCCGTGTCCAGGCCGCGCCTCAGGCGCGGCGCTTCCGCATCCACCCGCGGCCGAGGCCGAAGAGCACCACAATGAGCGGCATCAGTCCGATGTTGACCGCCTTGAGGAAGAGCCCGAGCGAGTCGATGCCGCTCGTCAGCTCCTTGCGCACGTTCTTGAGCTCGCGGCGGGTGTCGGCCTGCTTCTTGCGGAAGCGCACGATCTCGTCCTGCTGCTCCTTCGAGAGGATCATCCGCTCGCTGCCGCTCTTCTGCTTCTGCAGCGCCTGGAGCCGCTGCTGGGTGGCCTCGAGCTCGGCCTGCAGGTCGGCCTCCTTCTGCTGCCACTTGCGCATCGCCTCCGCCTCCAGTTCGTTGACCTTGGTGAACGGACGGTCCGAGGCGCCGCGGCTCCTGACGCCGATCAGGTCCTCGTTGCCGGCGAACTGCTCGATCACGTTCGCGAAGAGCGTGAGGTTCTCGTTGATGAGCTGCGGGATCTGGCCGAACGGAGTCTTGATGATCCGCACGCAGAAATCGTCGGCGAGGAAGTCGGTGTCTGCGACGAGCATCACCGCGCCCTTGCCCTCGGCGAGCGCCTTGGAGACGTCGTTCGTCCCGTCAGGCCCCTTCGGGAACGCGGTCTTGAAGGTGCCGGCGAGGCGCGCCGCAACGACGCGGCCCTTCCCGTCCGGAACCATGTCCTTCACCCCGCCGCCGAACTGCAGCGACATCTTGTCCACCGTGCAGGAGTTCTTCTCCGAGGTGGTGATGACCGGGGTGAAGACGAGGTCCATGTCCTTCTTCGCGAAGTCGAGCGCGCCCGCGAACGGCAGCATCACCTGGCTGAGGCGCGAGACGAGGAGGTCTCCCTTGTCCATGTTCGCCTTGCCGAGCGAGAGGAACGCCGGGTTGTCCTCGACGCCGCCCTGCCCGTTGCCGAGGCGGGTAGACGCCTCGAGGTCGCAGACCACCTTGCCAGTGTCGAACTTGACGCCCCACGCGTCGAAGAGCTTGCCGAGCGTCGAGGGGCCGTCGCCGCCCATCTGCATCATCGGATTCGGCTGGCTCTGGCGCGAGGCGATCATGTCCTTGATCGAGAACGGATCCACGCAGGCGACGAGCCGGCCGCCGCGGAGGACGAACTGGTCGATCGCGTAGAGCGTGGCGTCCGAGAGGTCCTTCGCGTGCAGGAGGACGAGAGTCTTCACCGCGGGGTCGATCTCTTTCGCGTCAACCGCCACCTCGCGCACGTCGTAGTCCTTCGCGAGCTCGGCGAACGCCGCCCAGCCCTGCTGCGGACGCTGCCCCATCCTCATCGCCATCGGGTTCGGCTTCTCGCCGAGCACGCCGTCGAGCGAGGTCATCACCCCCACGACCGGGCGCTCCGGCCACGCCACGCGGGTGACGAGGCGGGTAAGGTCGTACTCGAGCGTCGCCTCGGTCTTGGGCGAGACCACTCCCAGCGTCTCCTCGCGGTCGCCGCAGACCGCAACGACGCCGAAGTAGACCGGCGCGCCGAACGGATTCGCCGTCTGCGGCTCCACGCCGTAGCGCTGCGCCCACTCCTCGGCGTCGGAATCCGGCTTCGGGTCGTAGGCCTCGAGCGCCACGCGCCCGCCCGACGCGCGCACGTACTCCTTGAGCAGGTTCTCGACCTGCTGGGCGTAGGTCTTGAGCGCCATCGGCATGTCCGGCGCCGAGGCGCTGAAGTAGAGCTTGAGCGTGACGTCCTGGTCGAGCTTGCCGAGCACCGCGCGCGAGCCGGAGGAGAGCGTGTAGAGCCTCTCCGCGGTGAGGTCGACGCGAAGCGGCAGCTTGGCGATTACTATGTCCGCCGCCGCGGCGACGACCGCGATGAGGACAAGGCCGACGACGCCCTTGGAAGCGCCGCGCCGGCCGTCGGTCACCGTCTTCGCCGCCGCCAGCATGAAGACGATCACGCCGACGTAGTAGCCGACGTCCGCCAGGTCCACCACGCCGCGCCGCAGCGCCTCGAAGTGCGAGAGGAGCGAGCACGCCGCCACCGCGTCGGTGATCCAGGTGGGGACGCCCCAGCCCGCGACCGCGCCGACCACCGGGTCGAACCCGACGATCAGCAGCATGAAGATCATCGCCAGCGAGACGACGAAGCCGATCACGCTCGACTTCGAAATCGACGAGGCGAAGACGCCCGTCGCGCACGCGGCGCCGGCGAGCAGCAGCGAGCCGAGGTAGCCGCAGGCGACCGCGCCCCAGTCGGGCGAGCCGAGGTAGCCGGCCGTGAGCGCCACCGGGAAGGTGAGGCCGAGGGCGATCGCGATGAACGCCCAGGCGGCGAGGAACTTGCCCACCAGCACCTGGACGAGCGTCACCGGCAGCGTCAGCAGCAGCTCCGCGGTGCCGTTGCGCCGCTCGTCCGCCCACAGGCCCATCGTCGCCGCCGGCACCAGCAGCAGGTACACCCACGGATGCCAGAAGAAGAACGGGGCGAGGTCGGCCTGGCGGCGCTCGTAGAACATCGCCACGGCGAAGGTCATGAACCCGATGAGCGCGAGAAACGCCACCAGGAACACGTACGCGACCGGCGAGTCGAAGTACGCCTTGAACTCGCGCTTAAAGACGGCAATGGCGTTTTTCATCACTTCGCCTCCTTCATCGTTAGGCTGCGGAACGCCTCGTCAAGCCGGCCGTTGCCGGACGGATCCTGCGCCTTGAGCCCGTCGGGCGAGCCCTCGAACTTCACCTCGCCGTCGGAGATCACCACCACCTTCGAGCAGACCGCGTCGACCTCCTCGAGGATGTGGGTGGAGATGATGATCGCCTTGCCCTGCGCGGCCATTTCCTTGATCATCTCGCGGACGGTGAACTTCTGGTTGGGGTCGAGGCCGTCGGTCGGCTCGTCCATGATCAGCACCTTCGGGTCGTGGATGATCGCCGCCGCGAACGCGGTGCGCTGGCGGTAGCCCTTCGACAGCGTCTCGATCGTCTGGTTGGCCTTGCCCTCGAGCTTCGCCTTGGCGATCGCCGCCTCCACCGCCTTCGCGACGTCGGGGCAGCGGTCGCGGCGGACCGACGCGACGAACGCCAGGTAGTCCCTGACCGTCATCGCCTTGTAGCTCGGCGCGGACTCCGGCAGGTACCCGAGGTCGGCCTTGGCCGCGATCGGGTCGGCGGCGATGTCGTGGCCGTTGACGACGGCCGTGCCGGCGGTCGGCGGCAGAAAGCCGGTGATCATCCGCATGGTGGTGGACTTGCCGGCGCCGTTCGGACCCAGGAAGCCCAGCACTTCGCCCTCGTTGACGACGAAGGAGACGCCCTTCACCGCCTCGAAGTCGCCGAAGCGCTTCTTAAGGTTCTTGACTTCTAGCATTTTTGATTCCTCTTTATACCAAAAATCCGCCCTTGCGGTGCAGCTGGCGGAGGGGGGGGGATTCGAACCCCCGGTGGAGTTGCCCCCACACAACCTTTCCAAGGTTGCACCATCGACCACTCGGACACCCCTCCAGCTTGCTTTCTTTTGCCCGTCCGGCTTCGGTTGGTGCCAGAGGCGGGACTCGAACCCGCACGCACTTTCGTGCAGCAGATTTTGAGTCTGCCGCGGCTGCCATTACGCCACCCTGGCTTGAACTTTCCTCCTGGAGCGGGCGAAGGGAATCGAACCCTCGTAGCCAGCTTGGAAGGCTGGAGCTCTGCCATTGAGCTACGCCCGCTTTCCGAACGATTGGCGCGTAGTATACCAAAAATATGATATACTGTGCAACCGTGAAGATTGATAGGTCCATCCTCCCCCCGGGAAAAATCGGGCTCGCCGTCAGCGGCGGAGCCGATTCGGTGGCACTCGCGTTCCTGCTCACCAAGGGCGGCACCAAGCGCAACGCGGCGAAACGGTTCGTCGTCCTGCACGTCGACCACGGCCTCCGGCGCGAAAGCGCGGAGGAGTACCGGTTCGTGAAGGCGCTCGCGAAGCGGCTCGGCCTTCCCTTCCGCGGCGTCCACGCCAAGGTCGTGCGGCGCCGCGGCGAATCAATCGAGATGGCCGCGCGGCGCGTGCGCCTCGCGTTCTTCGCGAAGTGCGCGAAGTCGCTGAAACTCGACGCCATCGCCACCGGCCACCACATGGACGATGTCGCCGAGACGTTTCTCATGAAGCTCCGCCGCGCCTCGCTCGCCGGCATCCGCACGACGAGCGAAGTGGAAGGCGTCAGGTTCGTCCGCCCGCTCCTCGGCTGCCGCGACTCGGAGCTCAAGGAGTACCTCAGGAAGTACGGCGAGGAATGGCGCGAGGACGCGTCGAACGCCGACGTCTCCATCGAACGCAACAAGGTGCGCCACGAGGTGATCCCCTTCCTCGAGCGCACCCTCGACCGCCACCTCGTCCGCCACCTCGCCGAAATCAGCGGACGCCTCGGCGCCGGCAGATAGCACTACTCTTCGTCCTCGTTGGACTCGTCGTCTTCTTCCTCGTCGTCGTCTTCGTCGTCAGCGGCGCCGGCGATGGCGAGCTGGGAGATGGTAGTGATTGTGCGAATGTCTGCGTCAGGCAGGCGAATCGTGCCGGCAAGGCTCTTGTCCTTCCAGGTCGACACCCAGGCGAAGCCGGGCGTGCCATCCTTGGGCAGCAGGCCGCTGACCGCGGCGGGATCGATCACGTCGGCAAAGGCGGCAACGAAGCGAACGATGCCACAGGTGTCGACGCGTCCGCAGGCACACACTTTCTCCTTGCCAAAGACGCCCGGGAACGCCGTCTCCATCCGACGCTTCTGCACGCCGGTCGCCTTGAACGAGTCGGCGCCCTTCTCGGAACGGACCACCAGCCGCGACGCCTTGCCCTTGGGAGAGTCAAGCTCCACCACCGCCTTGCCAGAACCGAAGGCCTTCTTGAAAAGCTCCATGTCCTTCTCCGCTTCCTTGGCATCATCGTTGGCGACGGCCGCAATCGCGTCAAGGTCGACCGTGTACTGGTAGCGCGAGCCGTCCTTCTTCGACGTCACGAAGGTCTTGCCGGGATAGGCGACCTTGGCCGCGGCGGACATCGAGGCGACCTCGCCGTCCACCAGCGCGAGGAACTCGGCGTCGCGAGGGTCCTCGCTGCCGATGCAGTCGAGCAGGAAGCTGCCAGCGAAGTCGCTGCAGAAGAAGGCCATCGCCCACTCGCCGTCACGCGGCAACGGACACTTGTCGGAAATCTTCTTGAGCGAGCTAGAGACGGCCGCGCAGAGAGTCTTGACCTTGGCGTCGGACGACTCCTTGGCGACCTCGGCCAGGCCCTGGGACAGCTGGTTGACCCAGTTCTGCTCGCGGAACACACTCTCCGACAGCAAGCCGTAGCTGCTGATGCCGGAGGAGAAACCCAGCGCATTGTCGGGGATGCGGCCGAAGTCGAGCGCCTGGGCGGGAAGCCCGCCTCCGTAGCACTTCACCAGCCTGCCGCCTTCGCGGCAGTCGGAGCCAATCTTGACGAGCAGCGCGTCCTTCTCCGTCTCGACGGCGAGGGACATGCGTTCAATCTCCTTAAGCAGCTTCAGGAACTCTTCGACCACCGGCTTCGACTTGGCGAGGTTCTCGTCGTCGTCGCTATCCTCGAGATGCTTGGCGGCGACGGCGGCGAGCATGTCGAGCGCGGGACGGCGGAGTGTGACCTGGATGAGCCGGCCCTTGGCGTAGACGCCGCAGGACGCTGCCATCTTCGCGGCGAGCGCGGCGTCCTTGAGCCTTTCCGCGACACGGCGGTCGGAGGAGATGGCGGCCAGTCCGTCGCCGATCGCGGCGTAGGCAGATTTGCCGTACCAGCCAGGGAGGCGGACGAGGCCGTCCTTCTCCTTGAGCTTGGGGTTGCCGGCGAGGATCTCGTCCTTCTTGCGGGAGAGCGGATAGAAGACCGCGAACGAGAAGTTCGTCGCCTCCGCGAGATCAGCCGGCAGCTGGGCGGGGCCGAACACCGCGATCGCCGCCTCGCTATCCTTCGGCGTCGGGCCGAACGTCTTCATCGGCTCGCCTGCCATGGCCATTGCCGCGAGCATTCCAAGCTGCTGGGCCTCGATGCGCCTGGAATAGTCCATCGCGAACGCAGTCAGCTCCTCGGAGCCGGCGATCTCGATCGTTGCGTAGACCTTGGACGGCGCCTCGCCGGCCGGCTTGGCCGGCTTGGTCTTGGGGGCCTCGGCGGTGAACGCGGAGGCGGCGAGCGCGGCCGCGGCGAACGCGGCGGTGATCATCATTCTCGTTTTCATGTCGTTGTTCCTTTCGTTTGAAAAATCGTCAAATCATTCCCAAGGTCGCTGCTCGAGCTCGAACCAGGTGCGGTAGTAGTTGCCCGGCCGCCATTCCGAGCCCGCGCTCGCGTAGTCGCAGAACGTGACCTGCGACTGCCTGGCGCCGTCGGGGTTGGAGGAGTGGAGGCCGAGGCGCAGCGGAGCCGTGACCGCCATCGCGATCGCGTCCTCCGGCGGACGCACCAGCAGCGATCCGCCCACTATGCTGCCGTCGGAAAGCGCCTCGCTGACCGTCTCGGCGACGTCGCCGCCGAAGCGCGAGTCGCGCGCCAGCAGTACAGGACCGCAGGTGAAGGCGACATGGCCGTCGAGGACGTGCGCGACGACGTCCATCGGGAACCAGGCGACTACCATGTCCCCCGCCTTCCATTCGCGGTCGATTTCGAAGTAGCCCGGCTTGACGCCCTCAAGATCCTTGTCGTTCAGCTTCACGACGGGCTTGCGGCACCACGCCGGGATGCGCAGGACTAGCTTGTACTTGCCGGCGGCGCGGGCCGCGATCTGCACCCCTTCCTCGGCGGGATAGAGCGTGTAGACGTCGAAGCCGACCTTGCGCCCGTCGGCGAGCGCCGCCTCGGCGATGCCCGAGACGTACTGGTTCAGGTAGAACGCGTCGCCCTTCGCGAACGCGGCGGTGCGCAGGAACGAGACGAAGCCGCGCGGACCGTTCTCGTTGCAGCAGTTCGTGTGCATCCGGCAGTGGTGCTGCCCGTGCCAGCGGCTGCCGGAGAGCGGAGTGTACATGGCGAACTCGCCGCCGTCGGGACGGCACGCGGCGAGATATGCGTTGAAGAAGGTCTTCTCGAACTCGTCCGCCCACTTCGGGTCCATCGTCACCTCGAGGAGCTTCTCGAGGAGCCGCAGCCAGGTGGTGGTCACGCACGTCTCCTGGAGGTGGACGAACGGCTGGTACTGCTTGAGCGCGCCGTGGAACCAGTGTTCGCAGGTGCACGAGCCGCCGGCGAGGTTGACCTCGCCCTTCGCGATGGAGTTGGCGGACGCCACCGCCGCGTCGAGGCAGTCCTTGCGACCGGTCACCTGCCAGTACTCAAGGAGCCCCTGGTAGCAGCTCATCATCTCGTACGCCTTGAGCCGGTCTTCGCCGCCCTTCCAGCAGTCCTGCTTCTCGCGGTCAGGGTTCTGCCGCCGCCACACCTCGATTCCGGCCAGGGCGGAGCGGATCAGCTCGGGGCCGACCTTGGGGTCGTCCATCTGCGCGACGATGTAGTCGGCGAACTTGAGGACGCGAGGCTCCTTGGTGCGGTTGTAGAGCCACATCACCGGCTCGAGGTTGGAGAGCGACGGCATGCCCGAGCACGCACCGGTCTTGGCAAGCGGGCGCTTGCGGCGGCCGTCGGGGCCGAGCTCGCCGGCGAGGTAGTCGCAGAGCCGGAGCGCCGCGTCGAGCGCCTCCTTCGACCCGGTGGCGTCGTAGTAGTGGATGAGGCCCATCATCGTGTACTTCATCCCCCACACGTCCCAGCCCGCGCCGCAGCGCTTGTCGTCAGGGTAGTTGCCGATGTATCCGGACGGCTCCTGGGCGGCGAGGACCGCCTTCACGCTCGAGTCCATGTTGGCCTTGAGCCTCGCGCAGCCGCTGTAGGCGAAAAGCGGCGCGGCGGAATGCATGTACTTGCCCCAGAACTCGGTGCGCCAGAGCCCGCGCCGCTCGTTGTCGGTCGCGAACGGGGCGACGATGTAGTCCATGTCCTCCTTGGCCAGCTGGTTGGCGATCGTGCGGTCAAGGGCGTCGCCAACGCGCCCCCTCACCACCCGGTAGCCGAAACCGGAGCAGGAAGGCCCGGGGACGTCCGCGGCAAAAACCGGCGCCGCCGCGAACGCGGCGACGGCGGCGAGTGTCTTGATGTGCATTGGCGCTCTCCTAACCGCCGTTCAGGAAACCTTGCCGATCACGCTGGCGCAGGACTTGATGACGCCCGCCACGTCCGCGAGGTTGGACGGGATGATCATCGTGTTGTTCGCCTTGGCGAGGTTGCCGAACTGCTGCAGGTACTGCTGGGCGAGCTGCATGTTCACGGACTCGATGCCGCCCTTGCCGTTGATCGCCTCGGCGACCTTGGTGATGCCGGTCGCCTGCGCCTCCGCGACGAGCAGAATCTCCTTCGCCTTGCCCTCCGCCTCGTTGATGCGCCGCGCGCGCTCGCCTTCGGAAAGCGCCACCGCCTGGGCGCGCTCGCCCTCGGCGCGGTTGATCTTCGCCTGGCGCTCGCCCTCGGACTCGGCGATCATCGCGCGCTTCTCGCGCTCGGCGCGCATCTGCTTCTCCATCGCGTCGCGGATCGACTGCGGCGGGGTGATGTTCTTGATCTCGTAGCGCGTCACCTTGATGCCCCAGGGGTCGCTCGCCTTGTCCACCGCCGAGACGATCGCCTGGTTGATCGCGGTGCGCTCCTCGAACGAGCGGTCGAGGTCGAGCTTGCCCATCTCAGAACGCATGGTGGTCTGGGCGAGCTGCGTCGTCGCGAAGAGGTAGTTGCCGATGCCGTAGGACGCCTTGGCCGGGTCCATCACCTGCATGTAGAGGATGCCGTCGACGGAGACGGCGATGTTGTCCTTGGTGATGCACTCCTGCGGCGGCACGTCGATCGCCTGCTCCTTCAGGGTGTGGCGATAGGCGATTGCGTCCAGGAACGGGATGAGGATGTGGAAGCCGGCGTCGAGGGTGCAGCGGTAACGCCCCAGCCGCTCCACGATGAACGCGGTCTTCTGCGGCACGATCACCGCGGTCTTGAGAATTGCCACCAGCACTATTGCGGCCACGATGGCGAAGAATACCAGGCTTCCGGTCATGATTTACCTCCCGTGTTGTTTAGTTGTTTGTTTGTAGTATACCATAATTGCCCGTTCCCCGCCACCGCCAACGCAATTAAAACCCGATCCTTCCCCTTCGGGGCCCCTAAATCGTTTTTAACGCGTTGGAAGTGTCTCAGCAGCCAACAGCCAGCTGTCAGCGTACAGCGGAATGCGGACGTGAATCCACTCTTAACTGGTTGTTGCGCTACTGGCTGCTGGAACACTTCCAACGCATCATTGATGCGTTGGCCGTAGTTCCCCGCCACCGCCAACGCGTCAACCGGCGGTGAACTCCATGCGCTTGCCGGTGCGGGGATGGATGAACGCAAGGCGGTGGGAGTGGAGATGCAGGCGGTCGGCGCGCGCCGCGCCGTACTTGACGTCGCCGACGACCGGATGCCCCGCCTCCGCGAAATGGACGCGGATCTGGTTCTTGCGGCCCGAGACCAGCGTCGCCTCGACCTGCGTAAATCCCTTGCCGACGCCAAGCCGCCGCCACTTCGTCACCGCCTCCTTCGCGCCCGGCGTCCCTTTCTTCACCGACCGCACCCGGTAGCCGTCCGCGTCCTCCTTGAGGAAGCTCCGGAACTCGCCCGACTCCTCGGCAAGCTCCCCTTCCACGTCCGCGAGATACGTCTTCTCGGTGAGGTTCGCCCAGTCGGCGCGGAAATGCTCCGCCACCTCCTCGGACTTCGCGAACATCATCACCCCGCTCGTCTCGCGGTCGAGGCGGTGGACAAGCCATACCCGAAGGCGGCTGCGCGCCTGTCCCTTGCGCAGATAGTCGTTGAGGCAGTTCTCCACCGTAAGCTGCGCCTCGCGCGCGGCGCGGCCCTCTAAGCGCGTGTGCGTGGTCAGCATCCCCGCCGGCTTGTCGACGACGACGAGGTCGCGGTCCTCGTAGAGAATCCGCCCCGCAATCGCGTCGGAAAGGCGCTCGCGGCGGCGCGGCCTCACTGCTCCCTCCGCTTGCGGACGACGATAGTGCGGTTGGCGCGCGCGGTCGCAAGGCGGCTCCATTCGCGGAACAGCCCGAACATCGACGGCGGGTAGATTTCGTCCAGGCGCGGGAAGATCCGCCGGCTCACCGTCACCTCAAGCCGGCCGTCGACGATCCGGTGCGCGACGTCGCATTTCATCCAGTGCGGACCGTCGCCGTCCGGCCCGACGGCGGAGAAGTCGATTGCCGCGGGCAGATGCTCGATTTCGGTGTAGCCCTCGGGGAAGCGCACCACCGCCTCGAAAAGCGCACCTTCGCCGTTGGCGACGCCGTATGGCGTGCGCCGAAGCTCGTTGCCGGCCACCACCGGCACCGCGCTGGACAGTCCCGGAATCTCCAGCTCGATCACCCCGTCGGTCACCGTCGCCAGGTCCGGCACCGTGCAGGCAAACTCAAGCCGCGCCGGATAGTTGGTGACGTCGGCGACGAGCGGACCGGTGGCGACAGCGGACTTCGCGAGCTCGCTCAGGATGCGCTGGTAGTGGCGGCGGAACTCCTCCGGCAGCAGCTCGGAGTAGCGGCGGCGGAAGGCGGCGACGGCCGGGCCGCTGGTGAGCGTCACCGAGACGATGTCGACTGCTCCCGTCTCGCCGACGGTATAGACGGTGCGGTCGTGGACGAACGGCGCGAATTCCGGCGAAGGAGCCGTGACGCGCTCGAAGGCGCCGGCGGCCGGGTCGTAGCAGTCGGCGCCGCGGTACGCGGTCGGTCCCAGCGGCGCGTAGTGGTTCTCGGTGCCGATGTAGGTGACGCGCTTCTCGCCGCCGAACCAGAGGAAGCCGCCGATCCGCTCGGTCACGCGGCAGAGCGCGTAGGAGAAGGCGCGCACATTCGGCTTCTCCTCCATGTCGCGGCGGCGCGCGGCAGCGCCCTCGCCAGCGTTGTCGGCGGCGAACACCACGTCCGCATCGTAGCCCACCCCCTTGAGCAGCGCCGCGAGCGTGCGCACGTAGTCGAGCCGCGAGGCGTAGCGCTCCTTCAGGACCGTCTCCGGCGGCGTCAGCTGCGTCTCGACCGGCACCTCGTATAGCGACGGCCCCGCGACCTTGACGTTGATCGCCATCCAGTCGCGGATCGCCTTCACGTCGACGTGGTCGCCGTCCAGTCCGGGCAGCGACCTGGGATCGACCTCGCCGACATCAGCCGCGGCCAGCAGCGCGGGACGGACGTCGTCGAAGCCGCCGGCGGAGAATATCTCGCAGTCGCGCCAGAGCGGATCGTCGGGCTGGTTCGGCTCCCGCGCCAGCCGGCGGGGCGAGACGACCTCGCGCCGCCAGCCGTCCACCTGCACCACGCGGCGCTCGAGCGGCGAGCGCGAGTCGAAGTACCTGACGGCGTAGAACGGCGCGGGGGCGTTGGTGACGGCGCGGACCACCGTGTAGGAGACGACGCTGCCGATCTCGACCGACGGCAGGTTGACGACGACGATCTTCGAGGCGGGGTAGCGCGGGGCGGACGCCGCCCAGCCCGCGTCCATGGTGTTGGACTCGCGCTCGGAGGCGAAGTACACCCGGCCGTCGAGGTTGCTCACCGACGCCTCCATGATCCCCACCGCCTCGACCGCGGGGTTGAAGTCGAAGCGCAGCTCGGCGGACTGCTTCTTGCCGGTGTAGTCGAGGATCTTCTTCACCACCCGGTTGGTGACGGTCCACTCGCGCGGCGAGCGGACGAACGCCGCGGAAGAGTCGAGCAAGTAGCGGACGTGCGCGTCTGCGTCCTGGTCGCGGTCGAAGGCCGGGTTCTCGCGCCCGATCGCCTCCGTCCGCTTGAGCGCCCCGCGCAGCTGCAAGTACTCGTCGGGAGAGATCTCGGTGGCCGGCAGCGCCGCGATGCGGCGGGCGACGAGGACGCCGTTCGTCACCGCGGAACCGCGGCGGAACAGGAAGCGCCCGGGCACCTCGGCGGACGACTCCGCGGCGTTGCCGCGCCAGCGGCCGAGGTTGCCGCCGAGGTCGATCTCCACCTGCTCGTCGACGCCGGCAGTGGTGTCGAGGACGAGCGGGAAGCGGCGGCGCTCGAGCGTCACGTTGTCGACGAGCAGGTAGTTCGCCACGCCGAACGCCGCGCCGACGAACGGAACGCGAAGCTCGTCCATCGTCTCGCCCTCGAGCACCGAGTCCGGGAACGTCGCCGCGAGATGGAAGGAGACCGGCGTCTCGGTGTCGCGCATGTCCGTCGGGGTGACGGTGAGACTGACGAGCTGGGCGCCGGGGACGACGGCCGAGAGCATCCGCTCGACGAGCCGCGTCCGGTCCTCGCCGGTGCGCCGCGCCATTGCGCCGCGGTAGGCGGTGTCGTTGATGCCGCGGCACTTGATCTCGGTCTCAAGGAACACCGAGCCGCCCTTCGCGAGCGTGCCGCGCGAGCGGATGGTCACGCCGTTCCGCTCCGGCGACTCGACCGGCGTGGTCATGAGTCCTTCGCCTTCGGCGCGGCAGACGAGGTAGCTACGGTCGCCGAGGTAGGCCGGCAGCAGGTCAGCGGTGTTCTCGTTGGTCGGGTCCATCAGCACATAGCCCGTGCCCCCTTCGCCCTCGGCGGCGGCGATCGCGTGGTTGAAGAACGGCTGCGGCACCTCCGGGTCGAGCTTCGCGCCGACGTGGATGAGCACCGGAAACGCCTTGAAGCCGGCGAGGCGCAGCATCGCCACCAGCAGCGCCGCCTTGTCGCGGCAGACGCCGTAGCGGTTGTCGAAGGTGATGTCGACGTCGTGCGGCGCGTAGCCGGGCGAGGTGTCCTCCATCGTCAGCCCCATGTAGCGCACCTCCTGCGACACGAAGCGGAACACGCGGCGCATCAGCGCCTGGCGGTCGCCGCCGCACTCGGCGCGGAAGCCATCGACCATGGCCGCCATCTCGGCGTTGGTCTTGGCGATGTGCGGCGCGCAGAGCTCCGCGTACCAGCGCGAGACCTCCCGCCAGTCCGCGGCGGTGGAGACGCGGACGTTCTGCACCTGGGTGTAGAGCGGCGGCATGTCCGGCTCGGGGAAGCAGCGCGGCGAATTGGTGGCGACGAAGGTGTAGAGCGTGGAGCCGTCCTCGAGCGCCCGCTCGCTCCGCGCGACGTTCCCGAGCGGATGGCGCACCAGCACCTTCCTAAGCGGACGCTCCTTCGGCGCGACGACCTCGTAGACCGAGCGCAGGATCGGCCGCGACCACTCCATCACCGAGATGTCCGACCACATCCCCTCGCAGCGCGGCTTCAGGGTGCGACGCCGCGTGCGCACGTGCAGGGTGTCGCCCACCGCGAGCCCGGGCACGGTGCAGACGATGCGGCGGTCGAGCGGGTCGTAGATGTTGGACGCCATCGCGTCGTTGTCGGTCGTCTCCTTCGTCGTCGTGGAGACGTCCACCTCGCGCTCGGCGCCGTCGGGCCCGATGATGCCGACGTACTCGATCGCCGCCTCGCCGTAGCGCTTCGAGTAGGAGAGCGACACCACGCTCTCCCCGCGCCGTCCGCACTCGGTGAGGATCTTGGTCTTGCTCCACGACACCGAGTCGTAGGTGCCGTCGGGGCGGTACTCCACGCGCTCGCACTCGTCGACGACGACGGTGTCGGCGTCGGGGAACTTCTCCAGGGTCACGTCGTCCGCCCTCACGGCCAGCGCCACGAAGGCGGAGAGGACGATCAGCAGGACGGGGTTAGGTTTTTTCATTGTCATAATGAGAGCCACCGCCACCGCAATCGCGGCCGCGGCGAAGTTGAGGCCGGCGTCGCCGAAGACGCAGGTGCCGGCGAAGGCGAAAAGCGCGAAGAGCATCAGCGCCGTCGAGACCGGACGGACGCAGTTAAGGACACCCGCGACGAAGCGGCTGAAGCGGAAGCGCTCGAGCGACGAGAACGCGAGGTAGGCGAGCACCGACCCGGGCAGCAGCAGCGCGGCGGACGCGGCCAGCGCACCCACGACGCCTGCCAGCCGGTAGCCGAAGAAGGTCGCGGCGTTGACGCCGATCGGTCCCGGCGTCATCTGGGTGAGCGCGACGAGGTCGGCGAACTCGCCCTCGGCAATCCCGAGGAACGGCGCGGAGGCGCCAACGAAGTCCTGCATGTACATCGGCACCAGCACGAAGCCGCCGCCGAAGCAGAGCGCCCCGTACTCGAGGAAGAGGAGAAACGGCACCAGCGACGACCGGAAGCGGCGCTCCCCGCCTTCCGCTGGCCGCGCCGGCGCGAGCGCCGTCATGAGCCCCGCCGCCACCGCCACCAGCACCACCTGCCAGACCGGCACGCCGAGGAAGAGCGCGGCCAGCGCAAGGACCATGTAGACGTGCGACTTGAAGTCGGGCAGGCTCCGCCGCCAGCCCCGCACCAGCGTCGCGGCGATGATGCCGACGAGCGCGGCCCTAAGCCCGGTGAACGCCGAAGCTACCCACGGATTGCCAAGCGGCGCGCCGTCGTAGCCGGCGGAGACCAGGGTGAAGATGGCGACGCTCGGCAGCGCCACCGCGAAGACGCCGACCGCCGCGCCAGCGACGCCGGCGAGCCGGCGCCCGACGTAGACCGCGGTATGCGCGGCGATGAGCCCCGGCACCATCTGGAAGACCGGCAGCGCCTCCACGAGCTCCCCTTCGCGCGTCCACTTCCGCCGCGCGCAGGCCGCGTCGGCGACCGCAATGATGGCGTAGCCGCCGCCCACCACGAAGAGCGAGACGCGGAAGAACTCCCAGAAGATCTCGAGGAGCCGCTTCACTCGCTGTACTCGGCGCAGCTGTCGGCCGTCTCCCAGACCCTGACCGACTTGATCCCTGGCAGATGCGCCTTCAGCTCGCCGAAGAAGTGCCGCGCCAGGTTCTCGGCGGTGGAGCGAAACGGAACCGCCGCGGTGCGCATGCCGTGGCGCGCGACGACCTCGGCGATCTCGCGCTCCGCCTCAGAGCCGGTGTTGTAGATGAAGGCGTGGTCGAAGCGGGCACAGACCGTCTCGGCGAGCAGGGACTTCAGGTCCTTGAAGTCGATCACCATGCCGTCGCCGCCGTCCGCCTCGCCGGCGACCGACACGTCCACGCGGTAAGTGTGGCCGTGCAGGTTCCTGCACAGCCCCGCGTGGTTCGTGAGCACATGCGCCGCGTCAAACCTGACTGTCTTCGTTACCGTTACCATGGTGCGTATTATATCAAAAAAGGCGGTGTCGCGGCTCACCGGCGGGCTGCTCGCTCGGTCTCGTCGCTGCGGACCTCGTGACGCCTTCCGCGCTTAGGACAACCAAACTGGTTTACCCTGGCCGCCTGAATCCTATCACTGGTTGCGCATAGGATCACTCTTACGGCTACGAGTCCTCCGCTCCTCACTCGCGACACCCGCCGCTTCGCCGCTTGGGAAACTCCGTGAGAAAGCAGGCAGAGCCGCGACAAAACTGCCGCGCGCGCAAGGCGCGGCAGAGGGCGGGGCGTCGGCCCGACGACGTGATTCGAGACCTAAGCGCGTTAGGAACGTAAGCGCGTTGCGGTCAGTGTCGAGAATCCCGAGCGAGGCACGTTAGGAGGACGAGCGTTCTGCGGGGCGAACGCCCCAGCCCGTCGCCATAATACAAAATCACGCCATTTCCCCGCTGCGTTCGGCCAGTTCCGCCCAGCGGTCGACGGCCGCCTCGAGCTCGGCTTCGGCCAGGGGCAGCCTGTCGGAAAGCGCCTTTGCACGTGCAGGATCGGTCCGGTAGACGGATCCGTCCGCCAGCGCCTCGCGGATTTCCTTGAGTTCCACTTCCAGCGCGTCGATCCTGCCCGGCAGGGCGTCCAGCTCTCGCCGCTCGTTGTACGAAAGCTTCCGGTCGCGCGGCTTGGGCGCATCGTCCCGGCGCGGCAGCTGCTTCTCGCGTCCTGCCTCGGCGCGCCGATCCGTGCCGCGGTCTGGCGCGACGGCGCGCTGGCGCACATAGTCGTCGTATCCGCCCGGATACTGCCGCACCTGGCCGTCGCCTTCCAGCGCGAAGGTCGAGGTCACCACGTTGTTCAGGAACTCGCGGTCGTGGCTGACGAGCAGCAGCGTCCCCGAATACGCCAGCAGCTGCTCCTCCAGCAGCTCCAGCGTCTCCACGTCGAGGTCATTGGTGGGCTCGTCCATCACCAGCAGGTTCGCCGGCTTCAGGAACAGCTTGGCAAGCATCAGCCGCGCGCGCTCGCCGCCGGAAAGCGCCTTCACAGGAGTGCGCACCCGCTCCGGCGTGAAGAGGAAGTCCGCGAGATAGGAGTAGACATGCTTCTTCACTCCGCCCACCACCACCTCGTCGCGGTCGGACGCGATGTTCTCGCCGACGGTCAGCTCCGGCCGCATCTCGCTCCGCAGCTGGTCGAAGAACGAAAGCTCCACGTTCGTCCCGCGCACCACCTCGCCCGCCGTCGGCGCGAGCCGTCCGGTCAGCAGGTTGAGGAGCGTCGTCTTGCCCGCGCCGTTCGCGCCGAGGATGCCGATCCGCTCGCCGCGCAGCACCGTCGCCGTGAAATCGGCTATCACCGGTTTCTCCGCGCCGGGATATGCGAAGGTGAGGTTCTTCGCCTTCAGCACGCACGTGCCGCCCGGCGCGGCGGTGTCGAGCCGCATCGCCGCCGTCCCCGCGGCAGTCCGCCGCGCCGCGAACTCCTCGCGCAGCTTCATCAACGCCGCGACGCGCCCCTCGTTGCGCGTCGTCCTCGCCTTCACTCCGCGGCGGATCCACGCCTCCTCCTGGGCGAGCTTCCGCGACTTCCGCTCCCAGTATACCTGCTCGTCCGCCAGCAGCTCCGCCTTGCGCTTCAGGAACGTCGGATAGTCGCATTCCCAGCCCGAGAGCTCGCCGCGGTCGAGGTCGAAGATCTTCGCCGCCACCCGCCGCAGGAAGCGGCGGTCGTGGGTGACCACGATCACGGCCATGTCGCGCGCGCGGCGCAGCATCCCCTCCAGCCAGTCGATCGTCTCCATGTCGAGGTGGTTGGTGGGTTCGTCGAGGAGCAGCAGGTCGGGGCGCGCGAGTAGCGCCGCCTCGAGGATGCTCCGGCGGCGCCGGCCGCCGGAAAGCGCGTTGAAGGCGGAGTCGCCGGGGCGGTCGGCCGGCACCTCCTGCGAGACGTAGACCGTCCTGAGCCCGGGGGCGCGGACGATTTCGCCGGAGTCGGGCTCAAGCTCGCCGGCGATTACCTTCATCAAGGTCGACTTGCCTTCGCCGTTGCGACCGGTGAGTGCCGCACGCAGTCCCTTCGAGACGGAAAGCGACACTCCGTCCAGCACGCTCGGCCCACCAAACGCCAGCGTCACGTCCTTCAACGACATCAGAAAATCGCTCATGCCTTCAGCTACATGCCATCACCAAATGGATTCACGGTCCTGACTCCAGTATATTCCATGTCAGCGACGTTTCGCGTCACTATCGTCAGGCCGTGGACAAGAGCAGTCGCAGCAATCTGCGCATCAAGGTCGGGCCTTGCCTTGCCCATCCTGTTCGTCATCCCCTTGATCTCCCCCCACTTGACGGCCACGTCCCGGTCGAACGGGAGTATGCTTTCCTTGTATACGTCGAGGATGCGCTCCCTGAACCATGTCGACAGCTTCCGCCTTGCCGGATCTTCAGGCGGCAGGGACTCTATCCCCTCCATGATCTCTCCGACCGTTACCGCTGAGACGAAGAACTGGCTACTGGACGAATGACCGGACAGCCACTTCGCTACCTTCGCATTCGGGCGGCGCTTGGCGAGTTCGCTCAGGATGCATGTGTCGACAAGATAGTTCATGCTCACTTCTCCTGGAAAAGACGAGTCTTGTGACCACGGCCGCTGCGGGTTCTCCGCGGCGGAATGAGCGTGTCGAAATCAACGTCCACCGGACATGACTTGAAGGCGTCCGCGATGTTGCTGCTCGGCTCGGGCGCGATCTTCTCCCTGAACATCGCGTAGGATATGACGACTACAAGCGGATGGCCGCGCCTGGTGACCACCTGCGGCGTACCGTTAGCGGCGGTGTCGGCCACCGCCGAGAATTTGTTCTTCGCGTCCTGAAGCGCCCAAGTCATGTTCCCTCCTTTTCATCTAGTCTGTCTAGATGATTGGAGTATACCAAATTGCGCCGCGAGGTGTCAACCTGCCGCGCAACTTGCCGCAGGGTCAGTGCAGGTAGATGAAGAAGCCGGTGTTCTCGGCCCATTCCAGGACGTATCGCGTCGGCGCGCCGGAGTAGGTTGCGGTGACCTTCCCGCCCTTCGTGCGCTCGGCGAGCGTCCACGCGCCAGTCGTGTCGTTGTAAGTGTAGCGCGCAATCGACTTGACGTGCATCTGGTGCCCGGTCGTCTTCACCGTGTTCGTCTCCGCAAGCTCAAACTCCCAGCCGGACTCCATCTCGGCACAGCCGTAGGGAATCGTCGGCTCGCCAATCCGCGCCGGCTCGCCGTCGATGTGGAGGCCCATCGCATCGCCGGCAAAGTCCTCCGCGGCGTTCTCGACGATGTTGGTGAAGAAGCCGCCGGTCACGTAGTCGTAGAGCCCGCGGAGGCCGGTCTCGGTCGACCGCGCCGGGACGAGGTCCCGCTGATACGTCGTGTCGGTTCCGACGCGCTCGCCGAGCTTGGTGCCGTAGATGGTCATGCTGTCGTAGCCGGTAAATGGGGCGGTGAGACCGAAGAGCCTGAACGTCGTCGGCTGTGTCTGCTCCGCCGTGCGCTTTATAATTCCAATTAGCGTGCTCCCGTATTGTGCTCCGCCATCCGTCATGTGGATAAAGAGGCTGCTGCGGTTCTTGACGGTGTCGGCATTAGAATTCATCTTGCAGATTTCACTGTCGCCGCCGGTGGCGTAGTTGTAGCGGGTCCAGAAAAAGAGCGCCTCGCCTTCGTTGGCGCCGCTGCCGAAATTGACGGAAAACTGCAGTCCGCCTGCGGATGGCGGTGCGCCGAAGATGCTGAGGGTACCGGTGTTGTGGTAGGTGTTGCCGGTAAACTTGAGGTCGATCACACAATAGGTATGGTAGTTCGGGTAGTATCCGGTATCGATCAACTGGTTGCCGTTGGCGACAAGGCCGTCGAGGCGAGCATATCCAGCCGGGAGGCCCCGCCACTTCGCCGTGTGGAAGACGAGGCGGCGGCAACGCGCGTCGGGCAGATGCGACGCCTCGCAGGTCGTGCCATGCGCCTCCTCCTCCCAGACGTCGGCGCTGGTTTCCACGTAGCGTGTCCACCCGACGCAGAGCGACTGGTAGTCGCCGTCTGGCACGGAGTAGTCGGCGCGGCAGGTGTAGGTCTCGCCGGGCACCGGCCAGCAGCAGTATCCCTCGCGGACCGACGCGCCGGCGCCGGAGAACTCGACATGGAGCGTCGCAAGCGGATTGTCGCCCGCCGTGCCAGTCATCCGCATCTGGTCCACCCACTCGTTGCCGATTATCTCACGATCCGACAAATGGCGGTTGTAGAGGCGGATTGCGTAGATGGAGCCCATGAAATGGGTTTTTTCCTTGCTTGCCCGGGTGCCGATCGTCGTCGTATCCCCAGTTGTATTCCATTTTGTATAGCCATCCGTCCGATGCGGAATCTGCGTACCATTGGCGAACAGCGAATCCGGCGCACCAGAGTTGTAGCGCACCGCAGAGGTGTTTTTCGCCGTGCCCGCCGCGAACAGGAACATCCGCTTGTCGGCTGTGCCGGCGTAGGGGACGACATAGCACCTCACACCGGCTTCATAATGCAGTCCGTATGCCAGACCGGAATCCGCCGGCGTCTCCAGCAGAACCTCGTCGGTCGCAGTGCCCCTGCTCGAGGCGTAGGCGATTTCCAGGGTGCCGCTCCTTTCGGCGGTGAACGTCGCCAGGGTGTCGGCGGCCGAGAGCTCCCCGTATGAACTCTCCGACCCGGCGAAGGTCATGCAGTCCGGGTTGACCGTAACTCCGGTGAGGGCGAATTCGCGGCCGGCGACGAGGTCGCGCCAGACCGCCGCGCTGTCGTCGTGCGTGCCGCGTCCGGCGTTCTCGACGCCGTCCCACTGCGCCACCAGGCCGGACGACACATATGAAGTGGAGTCGAGGGAGAAGGCCGGCACCGTCTTGGTCGCCAGGACATAGGACTTGCCGTTCGAGTCCTCCGCCTCAAGCCGCCAGTAGGTCGTGGCATAGCGCGCGAAGGTGACGGCGGAAGTGACGACGCTGTTGGCGGGGAAAGTGCCGAGGTCGCGGGCGACGCCGTCCGAGAGATCCGGCTCGTGGCCGCTCACGAAGCGGGACGTCACCGTCGGCGCCGGATCCGCCGATGTCACCATCGACCAGACGAGATTCGCGCTGTTGGTGCTGACGTTCTCCAGCGCGGAATTGAGCCTGTTGTCGGAAATCTTCCCCTCGACGAAGCGAAGGTGGTCCACGGCGGCGTTGGCCGTAACCTCGGCGTCGGTCAGCTTGCGGTTGTAGACGCGGATGGCGTAGATGCGGATATCCGCGCGCGGCGCGTCGAAGAACGTCCAGTTGGTTGGCGGATCGGTCGGCATTCCGTCGGATCCCTCCTTCGCCCAGCCGGGAACCGTCGCCGCATCGACAAGCAGCGTGTTGGACTCGTCCCTTGGCATGGTGACCCTTGCCGTGTACGTGTGGCATTCCGAAACGTTGAAGCTTCCGCTTGTGCTCGTGTAGAGCCACAGTTTGTTGTTTGTGCCGATG
>JAEIGA010000340.1_pt1 | contig 67840 bp, 85 predicted proteins | sample 9270691 | NCBI WGS metagenome assembly JAEIGA01 (sample SAMN17057246, study PRJNA624740) | gut metagenome | biome: biome; isolation source: fecal sample | host: Bos grunniens | place: China: Xizang | collected 2019 | reverse complement strand
CCCAAATTCTAAACCCCAAAAACAAAAAAATAATTCCACCATAGCCACACAAACCATTCCAAACACAACACAACACAACACAACACAACACAACACAACACAACACATAGAAGAAACTCTTTCTAATACAATACATTTATCCGGAACACGGCCAGCGAGGAATTTTCCTTACGAGGAATTTCCCGCTGGTCTTTTTTTGTTTAAATCGGTCTTCTGTGGCTATTTTCCAGCTTATGTAACAGCGTGACTGGGTGAACATAAAGTTTTTAGTAAGGAGGATTTGAAAAATGAAATCCATGAAAAAAATTGGTGCTAGCGGGTTTGGTGCTACTGGCAAGCATGGTGGTTTTAGCGGGAGTGAGAATGATTCTGTGCCAGAAGTTACACCTGCAAAGCTCGTGTCTATCACTGTTACCCCACCCACCAGAACCGTGTATAGCGTGGGAGAGAAGTTTGACCCCACTGGTATGGTAGTCACTGCCACCTACGATGATGGAGAGGAAAGAACAGTTGAAGGCACCATCACCAGTGAAACAAGTGCATTGACTGAATCTGCTGGAATTAACAAAGAAGTTACCGTAAGCTACACCGAGGGGGATAATAAAGCAACGGCTACCTTTACTGTGGATGTAGCAAGTTACCAGTTTACAGAAACGGTACAAGATATGGATTCAAGTTATACAGGTACTGCTTCTGCAACAAGTACTCCAGTTGTGAAGAATCCCATTTACAAAAAATTCGGTGACTGGCCTCAGACCATTATGGGTGAAGGTGTCACTGTTGGAAGTGGAACCCTTGTCAGAGGAGGCTTGACCTACCATGTAGGCAGTGATGGTAACTACTATGTGAAGTACAACAGCGAATATTATAAGGTAGAACCGATTATCTGGCGTGTGCTGACAGAGGGCTATAATCCTACAGGAAAAGCCTTGCTGTTGGCGGAAAATATTCTGACAGGTGGGATTCCCTACTATTCTGTTTACAATGTTACAAGAACAATTGAAGGAGCAGAAATTTCTCCCAACAATTATAAGCATAGTCAAATACGCGCGTTTCTCAATGGTTTAAGCTATGAATACAAGGAAAGTGATTCCGCAGAGCAAATTAAAAAGACTGAGTACGAAGGAATTGGCTTCCTGCAAACAGCTTTTACCTCAGAGGCGCAAGGACTGATAACTCAAACCACTGTAGATAATAGCAAGGAAAGTACTTTTGGTAGAGGCGAAGAACAGCAAGATAATCTTTATGCCTGTGGAAATACCGAAGATAAAATCTTCTTGTTAAGTGAGCAGGAAGCTACCACAGAAGGCTATGGCTTTGGTGTATATAATGCATATGGACAAGGCAATATACGTATTCGCGTAACCACGGACTATGCCAAGGCCACAGGGGCATATCAGAATGGTACAGCCGGCTATGGCGGCTGGTGGTGGCTGCGTTCGCCCGACTTTATTGATGATGACGACGCGCGCAGCATCTACTTCGACGGCACGGCCTTCGACTACAACTATGTCGATGACACGGATGGGGGTGTTGTTCCGGCTTTGTCAATTTCCATAAGTGGAAATTGACTCTAATCCTTGCGGTAGCAATAATCTGGCCTCGGCTGTGGAAAAGGGGCTTTGCCGCCCACAGACGAGGCCCCAGGTAGGAGGCAACCTCCCTCGTCCCAGCTCCATCTGTGGCGGGGGAGGTTTTTATCCAGCCCCATCTACCCACAGTATAGCCCCCTGAACGAAAGAGTTGGTGGAGGATGCCAGCGGGCGCCTACCGATGCCGAACTCTGAGTTTGCTCAGCGTAAGGCAGCGGTGGGCTGCTGGCATCCTCCACCGCTTTTACAATTCATTCACCTATGCTATACTGAGATGATGGACAAGAAAAATACTGCTATTTTGTGGGACATTGAAAATGTAACACCTCCTTCAGGAACGAATTATATTCAATCAATCATAGATAAGATTTCAGAAACAGGAAGCATTTCCTATGCTATGGCCTTTGGAGACTGGAATAAGGGGAATATCAGGAATATTGCTGCAGAATTGGCAGCCAATAGTTTTGAGCTTATTCACATTCCGGCTTCTCGCAAGGATAGCTCCGACATGTCCATGGTGGCTCATGGGGTGGAGTTAATTTTTCAGTATCCCCACATTGGTCGCTATGTGCTGATTACAGGTGATGCTGATTTCCGTCCCTTGTTGCTTTCCCTCCGTAAGTACGGCAAGGACACCCTCATTGTCTGTGACGTTAAGCGGAATGCCTCAGAAGATTTGCTCAAGATGGCAGATGAATATCTAGATTACCGTGAAATTATTTCTGATGATGATGATTCTGATGATGAAAAAGATGACGAAAAGGAAGGCAAGGGAAGCAAGGGCAAGTCTGAACAGGAGCTCACCAAGCAGCAAGCCTTTGAGCTTTTGCAAGAAGCGGTGAACATGATGGTAACAGAAAAAGGCGGAAAGCCAGCTCCTATCAGTGCGGTAAAAATCCGCATGAAGTTGCTGAATGCCACCTTTGACGAGCGCAAACTTGGCTTTCGTAGCTGGAAATCCTTTGTTAGCAATGCGGTAAAGCAAAGTCACGTCCGCTATGCTGGAATTGATGAGGCTAACTTAATGCTAGACGGAGAAGCCGCTGCTAAACTTATTCCAGAAGCCTTTGCTGCCTTGCTAAAGGTGTTGCCTGCTCCCGGCCCCAACGAAGAGACGGGATGGGTTCGCTTTGATGAGGTGGCAAAAAAGCTCCCGTATCGTAAGCTGGGCTATAATCAGTTTAAAAAGCTGGCCTTGGACGCAGAAAAGCGAGGCTTTGTGCTGGTACGCAATAGTGGTAGCAACTGGCAGATGAAAAAGAGTCAAGGCTAACTTGTGGACACGGCTCATCAGTGTCAGTAAAAAATTGACGATGGTGCTATTTTTTCGTATCTTCTAGCTATAATACTTTTGGAGGAATTACTATGAAATACGTATATGCTAGTCGTCATGGAAAAACTGAAAAACTGGTTCAGGCTTTGGGCTTGGATGCTGTAAAGTTGGAAGAAGGAACTGCTGCTATGGGCGAGGACTTTATCATCTTTACTTATACTGATGGGAAGGGAATTGTTCCCAAGATTGTAGAAGATTACCTTAAAACCTGTGGCGACAAGCTGAAGGGTGTTGTAGCAACTGGAAATATGGAACGCCACGCAGATACTTATTGCTGGGCTGGTGACATTATTGCCAAGGACTATAACGTGCCTTGCTTAGGTAAGTTGGAAGGAGAAGGAACTGATGAAGAGAAGGCTGCATTAAAGCAGGCTCTTGGATTGTAATTTACCTTCTGGTTAAAAGAAAAAGGCTGTCTGAGAAGTGCTTCTTTGTGAAGTGCACTTTATCAAGACAGCCTTTTTTTCGGCTAAGCTTATTTCTTAGAAACCATAGAAGGTTGCAAGGGTAGAAACTTCTTCTCGGCCTGTTAATACAGCGTTTGCAGCAAAATCTGGGTCAGCATAACCCAGGGCTACACCAACGATGAATTTCTTGTCATCCCCAAGTCCCAAGTGCTTTCTCAAGGCTTTTTCGTACATTACTGCCTGGTAGGCAACACAGGTTCCAAGACCATGCTCCATAGCTGCAACGGTAATGAGCTGAGTAACAGCTCCCACATCAAAGCGAGTGATGTTGTTGTCCATGTTTGCATCAGTATACAAAATGATTGCTACTGGTGCATCAAAGAATCGGAAACCACGCTCCATCCACCAGTCCCGCTTTTCCTTGTCTTCACGACCAATTTCCATGGCAGTGAAAAGCTTCTTTGCTACATCAATCTGGCGAGTGCGGTATACACCTTCGTATACAGTGTCGGGTACATCAAAGCCGTCACCGTTTCTCAGCTGGGCAACGTTTTCTTCTCCAATCTTCTTAAGCACATCCCCTGTAATTACGGCATATTGCCAGGGCTGTGTGTTCTTGCTGGAAACAGCATATCCAGCAGTTTTCAGGATGTCTTCTACAACTTCCTTGGAAACGGGCTGAGAGGTAAATCCTCTGATAGAATGCCGATTGATAATAGCATCTTTTAATTCCATTTTTCTTCCTCCTAAAAAATACCGATTTCATGGGCCACAAATTCCCACAATGAAACCTCAAGTAACATTGAACACTATACTATGTACTTAATTTTGGAACAAGCCCTTTTTCCTCTTGGCTTCTAGAATCAGTTCGGGATGATATTCAAAGTGCATATTATCCCAAATACCCCATTTGCCGCCCCAGATAAAACCTTCATCTTCAAAAATATCGATGACGCTTTGTGGTGGCATCCATCGGTCTGCCAAAGGAGTGAGCATCCAGTCAGGATTTACGTCCTTTGTCCAGCTCCAGTAAATGGCCTTACCTTTGAGGTTTTTTGGGAGAATGTCCACGGCAATACCGAGACTGTGAAAGGATTTTCTGTTTGTGCCGGCAATGAGTCGCCAATAGTAAGCGTCCAGCTGATTGATTTCTGCAATAAAGGGCTTGATGGTGGGGTCTGTGGCGGCAGCTTCATTTATTCGCTGTTCCACCCGCTGCAATGGTTCTTTGAGTCTCTGGTGAACACGCAAGGGTTTTCCTAAAAAGGTAATACGTTGAATGTGTTTTTCTAGACTTTCTTTTGTGTGGCTCTGGTAGAGGGCGTCAAAAAAGAACATGGGAGTGCCAGCTCCATTCCTTCTGTTTTCTGTTGAACCAAAATTCTTCATACGGTCAATTTGTTCTTGGGTAAAATCAGCGGGATCTTCCAAAGGCTGGCCATAGTTGTAATTGTACAGCAAGGTCCAGTATTTTTCCTTATTACCCAATTCAGATTCAGGTAACATACTCCCATTGCTCCAGTAAAGGACTTCTGTGCGATGGGTGTCTCCTTCTGGAATGATCAATTCTATTTTCCAGTCAGCCTTATCTCTGTCGTATATGGCATTAAACATAACATCTGGATATGCTTGTCGAAAAATTGCCAAACCGTCTGGATCTCTTGGTGGCTTTCCCTGGAGTGTTTCAGTTGTTTGTGCAAAACAAAGCCCCGCCAAGGCGAGGCTCAGTGTGAGTAAAAAAAGTTGTTTCATTCCTTCCCCCGTAAAAGTGTAATTGTAGTTTAAAAATCGGAGGAAGGGATTTGTTACATAATGGCTTATTTTCGGTAGGGAATCAGTACAGTCTGAGTTCCTGCTGAACCAGGAGCCACCTGATATTTCTGGAAATAAATGGTGAGTCCTTTCTCTGATACGGTAAAAATCTGGTAATTTTCTGCTACAGGCTCTGTTCCTGCTTGAATCATTTCTTGCAGGTTGCTGTCATGTGCTGCAGAAAGGGCTGTGGTGAGCTCTTGTCTACAGATTTTAGCCAAGGATGCCAGAGTGGGCTCCGTAAGAACTAATGGCAAAAAGCTTTCCAGAGGCATGATTTTCTGGGTAATTTTGTTCCAAGTAAAAGATGCCATTTGATCAAGGCCATTGGCACCTCCAGTAAACTGATATGCTGTCAACAAGACACTGACACAGTCTTGGGTATTCAAAGGAACTTTCCACTGGTTTTCAAAGGTAAAGGGCTGTCCATATTCTTTTGCAATTTGACTATTTAATTCTGCATCTGAAATAAATTCATCGTACCAGCTCATGATTTTGTTATCAATCAAGGCGTTCAGCTCTGGTTCCCCAGCACTTTCTGGAATATCTATGTCTGCTTGAGCTATGTCATTACTTGGCAAGGAGCGGATTGAAGTTACACCCGGAACAGTACTTTTCTGGGAAACACAAGCGGTGAATGTTACCGCAACCAAAAGTGAAATAATAATAAACTGATTGAATCTTTTCATAAGATAAATATAAGAGAAAATGAAGGTAAAAACTAGGGGCAGAAGGCTATGAAAAGGAAATAGTTACCAGGGCAGTTTCAAAGTGGAAAACAAATAGTTTTCTACTGAGAAAAAATAGTTTCACAGTACAAAAACAATAGTTTCTCACTATGAAACAAAACGTTTCACAGTGCAAAACAAAAGATTTTTCACTATGAAACTATTCTGAAAAGGTACTTAAAGATTCAGGTAAATAATGAATTGTACACAACTACAATTTCAAATCATTAACAGTAGCTGTTGGTCTCTCTTTATTTTCATTTTACTAGCCAAAGGATAAATTTTCGAGTAGACTAAAACTACATGACAAAGGACATGGTATGGGGGACAATTCCAAGCTAACATCTTATTTTTTTGCTGTGGAGCTGGATGGCATAGAATCTGCCCATTTCCGCAAATGCTGTGGACTGGAGGCAGAGACTGAAGTCATAGAGATTGAGGAGGGCGGTGGCGGTGTCCATCGTTTTAAAGGGAGAACACGATTTCCTAACCTTGTTCTGGAACAGGGGATTTGTGATAATGACGAGCTACTTAAATGGTTTAGGAACTGGTTAGAGGGCAAGACAGAGCGGAAGAGCGGCTCTGTGGTATTGTACGACCTTGAATACAATGAAATACAGCGGTGGAATTTTTTCCGAGCCTTTCCCTGTCGGTGGGTGGGACCAAAACTTGACTGCAAGATGAGAGATACCCTTGCAGTGGAGCGAATAGAGATAGCTCATGAGGGACTGGAACTTGATGATGCATACGCTTCGGATTCTAGTGGAGATTCCTTCTGGAGCAAATTTGCTGACGGTGTACAGGCTAGTCTTGACATAGCCGGCCTTGTTCCCGGTGTGGGAGAAATTGCCGACGGAGTAAACGCCCTTATCAGCCTTGGCCGTGGAGATGTAGCCGGAGCAGCCCTTTCTGCCACCTCCATGCTCCCAATTGTGGGTGACGCCATTGGCAAAGGCGGTAAGGTGGTACGGGCCGCCATTAAGCACGGGGATGAGGTTGTTGAAGGTACAAAAGATTCAGCAAGAATAATAAAGAATGCTAGACAAAGAGCTGTCAGAAATGCATGGAAACAGGAAAAAGAAATGGTTGAAATGAAGGGATATGGTACACGAAACTGGATGAAATCAGAGATGCGAGAATTAAAAGAAACAGGTAAAGTAAAGGGGTATCAAGGACATCACATAAATAATGTAAAAGATCATCCTGAAATGGCTGGAAATCCCAACAACGTTGAATTCCTGAATAAAACAGAACATCTTGAGGTACACGGAGGTAATTACAGGAACATGACAGAAGGCCCTTTACTGAATAGGAGTGTAGAGTGACAATGAATAGAAAAAAACTTGTTGATTCATTCAAAAGATATGAACACTGGTCTCGTAAGGAGACTGAGAATGGAACCCTGCTAATTGGAAATCCCCATAAAGATAAGCCATATTGGTGGTTGATTCATATATTTCCAAAAATATCACCCGAAAAAATAAAAGAATTTTCTGAACATAAATTAAAGATTCCCTCAGTTTATATGGAATTCCTAGAAAATACTTCCAATGGTTTTCTATTATTTCTTGGAACTTTAGCTCTATACGGAATTAGGGAAAAGAATTCTAGAAGTTTGGAAACTGAGGAACCCTTTTCATTGCTTACGCCCAATATAAAAGAACGGCCTAAATCAGCTTTAGACAGTTATTTCTTTTTTGGTTCATATAATTGGGATGGTTCTCAATTATATATAGACACATCGAATAATCATATATACTTAGCAAAAAGATATACTTTGAAGAAAATATACGAGTGGTCATCTTTTGAAGAATTTTTAGATACTGAAATTCCAAGAATCTGTTCATTGTTTGATGATAATGGGGAGGAGATAAATCCCGACTGCTCAACACTGCCTATATAGCGATAAAGTTACGGAGTAAATGCCCTTATCAGCCTTGGCCGTGGGGACGTAACCGGAGCAGCCCTTTCTGCCGCCTCCATGCTCCCAATTGTGGGTGATGCCATTGGTAAAGGCGGCAAGGTAGTACGAGCTGTTACCAAGCATGGGGATGAAGTACTGGAAGCGGCTGGGAAACAGGTAGATGAAGTGCTAGAATCTTTGCCGTTAAGGAGGTTGGATGCAGGGGCTTCTTCTATGCAGAAGGTGGGGGATACATCAAATCCAGTATTTAAGGTATCAAGGAAAAAGCATCCGAATCATGCTAGAATGCTAGAAAATGCACAGAAAGAAGGACATTCTCTAAAAAATCTTACACGAGGTTCTGGTACAAGAGACGCTCAAAAGAATCGGTATGAGTCGCAAAAGGTTATGAGAAAACTACGAGGAGGTCCACCTAAAGGATATGATTATGATGAATTTCCGTATGCATCTACTAAGCAAGGCGGGGGTGGAGCTCATGTAGAGCTAGTTCCTAGTGTTGAAAATCAATCTGTGGGACGTGATTTGGGACAATTTTATAAACAAAACAATATTCATGAAGATGATTTGTTTGATGTTGAAATCATAGATTTGGAAGGGGGAATAGATGAGTAATTTGAACGTATTTTTATGTAAAAGCGAGACGTTGCGAAATGGTTATTCAAAAAGCCTAGAACCAGTTGATGTAGATTTTAGTGTAAAATGGCTAGAACATTTTGAATATATTCCAGATTTCTTTGCAGAAATTTATAACGTTTGTAATGGTACTAAGCAAGATGTCTCTGAACAGATTTTTTTTGATTTTCTACCTGGATATAGATTAATGCAAGTGGATGAAATCCTTGATTGTTATGAACAAATTTTAAAAAAATATCCAGAATATGATAAAATTATTCCATTTTTAACGGATTATTCAGGTTGTTATTATGCTTATGCTGTGAATAAGGGGAAAGAATGTATTGTCTTGTTGACTAACGAAGGTCTTGAGTTGATACATTCTGATATTAGTAATTTTTGGGATACCATAATGGCTTTTTATGATGAAAATGTTTATTTTTTGGATGAAGATGGCTATTTATCCTATGATTACGATATGGAAGGGAAGATTGGAAAAAAATATAATAAAGATATAAGTTATTGGGGATAGTATTTTGCTTGTTTAGTCTTCATATAAGAACATAACATTTTTCCCTATTCCAACGACATAGCTGGCCTTGTTCCCGGTGTGGGAGAAATTGCCGACGGAGTAAACGCCCTTATCAGCCTTGGCCGTGGAGATGTAACAGGAGCAACCCTTTTCCTGAGATTTTTTTCGTCCCCTCATCAGGCTCTAGCTGGATTCTCCTAGGAAGGTGGTGGCTATGGCTGCGGCTACGGCTTGGGTGATGTTCTCCTGCAGCTGGCTTCTCACGGTGGCATAGCATTGTGCCATCAGCTGGGGAGGCAGGTTGCTGGAGACGGCTGCCGATGGATTGTGGCTTTGGGGAATGAGGAGCTCAAAGGGACTCACTTCCAAGGCCTTTGCCAGCCGGGTAAAGGTTTCCGGCGTGCCCCACCGCCTGCCGCTTTCTATGTCGCAGACATAGCTCACCGACAAATCTGCCTTTTCCGCCAGCTTCATCTGGCTCATTCCCCGTAGGCTCCGTAATTCCTTTATATTACAAGACAAGATTTTCTGTAGCTCCGTCGCTTCCATGGTTGTATTTTATACGCAAATGGTTGAATTGACACTTTGCTATTTGCAGAATATAATGCCGCTATCTGCGTATGCCAATACGCAGATTTTATGAAGGAGGAAGAGAAAGATGATTTCTATGGAAGACTTGCTTAAATGGACGCAGGAAGATGTGCGTTCTTTCAAGGGTATGCGCAGGAGTGACGACCAGATTGTGGGCAATGAGATTTTCATCAGGGATCCCATTACGGGCGAGACCGTTCGGAGGAAGGTGACAGAGGCCCAGGCAATGGAGATGAACAGGGAATGTCTAGACTCAGAATGGCTCGAAGACTGGATTCTCAACCTTGACCTGGGAACGTATGGAGACAAGATCAGGCCGGTGCTGCTGAAGCTGCTGCGGGTCACCCAGGTGGTGGGAAATGTGATTCTCAACATCGGGCGGGTCATCCTTGGATGGGTTCTCAAGCTGTTGGACTTTGCCCGAAAGACATTCCCCAATACGGTGACGGGTCTTGTAGTGGGCTTTGTGGTGGGGCTGGCACTCAGCACCATTCCTGTCGTGGGCTGGCTTTTGAGCGGTATCATCGTGCCCCTGACGACGGCAACCGGTGGCCTTCTGGGACTGGTGGCAGACACAAAGAAGCTCATCAGCAACGCTGGCTTTGAGGTAGACCTACGCCAGAGGTTCGCAGGCTTTACCAAGTCCTTTGCCATGGCATGAGTATCGGCGGGCGGCGGGCGGCTGCCCGCCTTCAGTTATAAGGAGGATTGCAATGGCGAAGAAAGAGGCCATCCTGGGAATGGAGCTGGATTCAAGGATGATTGTGCTGGAGAAGGGCAGGCTCACTCTGTTCTTTGATGAAATTGGCTTTAAAGGCAACTGGTTGATTACCGCATTGGGTCCCACTGTGGGAGCTGGCCTTGCCGCCCTGGTGGTGGTGCTGGGGGTGAATGTCGCCACCGTATCGGTGGGAGGTATCCTTGGATTCTTTGGCGTCACCATGTTGTCAGGCCCTTTGTTGGCTCCCTTTATCATTGGGGCAGTCCTTATTGTTGCCACGTCACTAGGAATTGCAAGGAAAAGCTCTGGCAACAAGAAAGATGCTGCCACGCCCCTGAGCATCCTGGGCCACACGATAGCCTGCAACTTCTTCCTTCCCGCCTGGACCTTTGTGAGGGAGCGGGGACACACCCTGGACAAAACCCCGGAGGCTCTTCAGAAGAAGCTACGGAAGAAGATGGAGGACATGGGCTACAACCAGAAGTATCTGGACTTTTTCTGGCACCACGTGGAACCGGCGGATGGTGCAAAGCTGCGGAACGCCGTGTCCCGGCTGGCCGAGGTTCGTGAAGCGTTGCAGAAAAAGGTACCGGGCACCGGAAAGCTCTACAAGAAGGATTTTAAGGAGTCAACGCTCTACAAGAAGGCAAAGGAGCACTGCAATACAATGAACGGCCATTGTTCTCACCTAGGTCACAAAATGGAGAATGAGCGGGCGATAGAGAATCTGCTGAGGCTGCTGGACAAGACGAGATAGCTTGCCCCAAGGGAAGGGTGGCAAGATTGCACGGGCTGCCATTAAGCTCGGGGATGGATGCTGGTAGCTTTGCCACTCCAGTCTCTATAAAATTACCTAGTGCTAACTGTTGACGATTCCTTGTTTTCTGTGTATTTTATTTTTATACTCATTGTGAAAAGGAGTGCGTATGTCACTGGAAGATAAAGTAAAAGAAACACTGGATACCATTCGTCCTCAGCTACAGGCTGACGGTGGTGATTTGGAATATGTTAAGATGGAAGAAGGCAAGGTATACGTTAAGTTGACTGGTGCCTGTGGAAGTTGTCCCATGGCCACTATGACTCTTAAGCAGGGAGTTGAGCGTCGCTTAAAGGATACAATTCCTGAGGTAACAGAGGTTATTCAGGCCTTCTAATGCAAGCCCTGTGAAGGGGCGATGAAAACAATTTTTAGGAGTTGAAATGACAATTGCAAAAGATAAGATGGTATCCATCGAGTATACCCTTAAAAATGCTGCTGGTGAGATTTTAGATTCTTCCGAGGATGCAGGTCCACTGGACTATCTCCATGGTCGTGGTGATTTGATTGCTGGATTGGAGTCTGCACTGGAAGGCAAGTCCGCTGGTGATGCCTTTGCTGTGGAAATTGAGCCTGCTGATGCTTACGGAGAAAAGAGTCCTGAGATGATTTTTGACGTTCCCAAGTCTCAGTTTGACGGTGCTGACATTGAAGTTGGTATGCAGTTTGAAGCCTCTTCTCCTGCTGGTAGCCACGTGGTAACTGTTGTAGAAATTACTGATGAAAACGTAAAGGTTGACGCTAACCATCCCTTGGCTGGCGAAAAGCTTTTCTTTGACATCAAGGTTGTAGAAGTACGTGAAGCTACTGCTGAAGAATTGGCTGGTGGTGGATGTGGTTGCGGTTGTGGCTGTGGTGACGATGATGATTATGAAGATGATCACCACGGTTGTGGCAGTGGCTGCGGTAGCTGCGGCTGTGGTTGCCACTAATTAAGTCAATCTAAATGAAAAAGAGCCGGGGCTTGATTTCCGGCTCTTTTTTTATGCCTCGTTACGACCAACGACAATCTTGGCTAAATAATGCTTGTTGAATGAGTTTGGCATTTTCTTCTGGGGTTTCGCCAGTGAGACTACAGCTTATTTGTGCAAGAGTTCGGTACAAGGCTGTTCGCTGCTGGTAAAAACCACCGAAAATTCGAGCCACCTCTTCTGTGGTGCTGGGATTTTCTTTTGCAATGTAGGCAGGAAGATTTTTCATTTTCCCATCTTCCCATTCAATTTCTTTGATAATTCTATCGGCAGCAACTGCTTCTGGTACTTCCAGAAAGATAAAGAATCCTAGGGATTCCAAGGCTTTGAGGGCTTCTTCGTTGTTGCAAATGCCCCCTCCTGTGGCTATAACATATTCATTTTCTCCCATAGCAGAAAGATAAGATACAAGATACTTGCAGGCCTTTGCTTCTGCTTCCATAAAAGCTTGGGGGCCTTGTTCCTGATAAATCTGCCGTGGAGACAAGCCAGTCATTTCCGTAATTACATCATCAGTATCAAAAAAGGGGCAGTGAAGTTGCTTGCTCAAAAGGTTACCCAGCGTTGATTTTCCGCAATGCTTAATACCCAAAAGAATAATTCCTTGATTCATATTGTGATTATATCCTGTGTGGGGATAGCTTGCAACAAAAAATGTTTTTACAGTATGGTATAGGCATGTCTGTGTATGTAATGATGGGCTTGAGCTTTTTGCCCCTGCTTTGTATTTTTGTGATTTTCCGCTTTACTGTTTCTGGATTTAAAGTTCGATATGGATTACTGGCAATCTTATTGGGATTACTTTCTTTAGTTCCCATTGTGATTCTTCAGAGCTTTGTGAGAAATCTGCCTGTTTTTACCAGCAATACCTTGTTGGCTGCACTGATTACAGCGTTGCTCTTTAATGGGCTCATTGAAGAATCCATGAAAATGGGTGTTCTTTTCTTGTTGCCTGCAAAGAAGATGAATTTTTCCACCTTTTTTGCCTTGAGTCTGGTGGCAGGTTTGGCCCTAGGCTGCTTTGAGACGGTGATTTATCTTTTTTCTGGATATCTTGATATTGAAGTAAGAACGGCAACTGCGGTGGTTATGCATTGCTTGTGTACTGGACTTTCAGGTGTTTCTGTGTGGCTTTGGAAAAATCCTGCGAAACAGAAAAAAACTGCGTGGGCTCCCTGGTTGTGGGCTGTGATTCTTCATGGAAGCTATAATTTCTTTGCAGGATTTAGTGGATTTTATCGGTGGTTTTCTCTTGCAACCATTATGCTAACTGCCTTGGAAAGCAGAATCTGGTATAAAAAAATAGGTGGGGTTGAGGGTGAGGAGAATGCACCTGATTCTCCCCAGAATCCCTCTTAAAACAAGGTATTAGTGAGTCGTATTTTCTGTAGGCTGAGGTGTTGTAACCTTGGCTACAGGTGACTTTATCATCAGGAATTTACGTACAGTAAAGAGGATAGCCACAGAGATGATGCACAACAAGCTTTCAAACATGGTGGATTCAATAACTACCAAGTGGCGAGCTAGTACAAAGAGCAGTACGTCAATAACAGAGCTCATGCTGTGTTGGCACAACATCTTGAGGAATTCTACACCAACGATAATATCCAAGGCTTCTTTAAGAAATTCTGAATATTGTACTGTAATAGCTGGATCAAAAACATGAGCAATAAAAAGTTTAATGAGGTGAATACCTTGCATTGCAATGATACAAATAACAATGATTGCAAGAATCAACTCTAAGGTAAAGGTTATAGTCTGCAAAAAATGCTGCACCTTATGACGGATGTGTTTTACATCGGTAAAATTCATTGTTTACTCCAAGTATTAAAATTTAACTAAAGTTTAACAGAGGAAAATTCTACTGTCAACAGAAGAATTCCTTTAAGGATGAAACTTGACCACAAAAAAAATGATGGTTATTTTAAAATTATGAGCACCATTCTGGATTACATTACTTGGCGCGGAGATTTGTCGCTAGATATTGTTCCCTTCAATGAAATTGACGCCCTCATTTTTTGTGAGTTTGCCTATCTTAAATTACAGGATATTGTTCCCAGTTCTTTTGATTCAACCAGCATCAGTCTAAGAGATGCGGCTGCACTTTTTTTTACAGCTCCAGACGTAGAAGCTCGTTCAGATATAGGGCTTCTTTTTGGTGATACGGTGGTGGAGTTGTTCAAATTGATGGCTGCCACGGAACGGTATGGTTCCTTGCAATTATGCGGCTTTGTGGAACATCTTGATATCGTTCATGAAAAACAATTTGCTGCTCTCACGGTGAAATTGGGGGATGGCACATTTTTTGTGGTGTTCCGTGGCACCGATGATTCCTTGGTGGGCTGGAAGGAAGATTTTAATATGTGTTTTATGACTCCAGTTCCTTCTCATCAAGAAGCCTTAGACTATCTCGTTCATGCAGCCGCTCGGTTGTCAGGAAAAATTCGGGTAGGAGGCCATTCTAAGGGCGGTAATCTTTCTGTTTTTTCTGCAACTTTTTGTGGAAAGAAACTGCAAAAACGAATTTGTAATGTGTATAATTTTGATGGGCCTGGCTTTGAGCTCAATATTCAGGGAGCTACCGAATTCCAGGAAATTAGCCACTGTGTACAGCGATTTGTTCCAGACCAGTCTGTTGTAGGGCTCCTTTTGGAGCAAGATGGAGACTATGTGGTGGTAAAAAGCCACGAATTTGGCCTCATGCAACATAATCTTCTGTCTTGGGAGTTGGATGGTCCTCATTTTATGGAAGTGGAGCGGCTTGCAGATAGCAGTGTTATCATTGACCGTAGTGTAAAAAGCTGGCTGCAAGAACATTCAAGTGAACAACGGGACCAATTTGTAGAAGCTTTGTACACTTTGTTTACCAGTTCTCAGGCTACAACCTTTTCTGAACTAGCTGAACAGTGGAAGAAAAATCCTGCAAAAGTCCTTTCCTGTTTGTTGTCAGTAGATTCACAAACAAGAAAAAACGTCATTCATGCCATGTATGAACTTTTTCGAGCAACCCATCAAGAGATTAAACTTGATGTAAAAAACTGGTTGCAGGAGAGAATCCAAGAGAGGATAGCTCCTCCTGCAGTTATCAGTGACGATTCCTGACCTTTACTTTTCCCGTACCAAGATTTATACTTTTTCTACATTTGGGAATTTCTTTGGAGGAATTGTGAAAAAAATTATAAGTCTTTGTGTGCTGTTGTGTCTCGTTCTTGGTGTGATGTGGAGCCAGTCGGAGCAACTTGGAACTGGTAATTTCGTGTTGGGAGTAGATGGGGCCTTCTATCCAAAATCGGATAAGGTCTCTGGTGGAAATCATTTTGCTCCTGTTACCGGGCCTTTTTCTGCCTTTGAATTACGTGCTGTAGGAACATATAACTATGTTATTCCTGTTCCTTTTTCTGATCATCCTCTGGTGCGGGGCAACACGCTTACCTTGTCTCCTAGCTTGGAATTTACTCCCATTAGCTTGGCTCCTCAGTTTACTGTCGCTTTTTCTCCCGTAGCCTTTTTGATTTTTTATGCTGGTGGAAAAATTGGGACTGGTTGGAATTTAGATTTTATAGGTGCAAAGGGACTGGCAATCTTTGATGAAACTACAAAAGAGTATGAGAGTGTTACTCCCTTTGCAAGCTATACCCATCAATGGCATTTAGAAGGATTATTCCAATTTGACCTAGCTGCAGTCCTCCCCGGTAAATGGAATCATGTGGTAACACAAGCTCGATACAAGTTTTTGTACGAAGGATTGTGGAATGCTGGCGGACCAAAGGAATTTTGGCGGTGGCAAGGCACTATAGAAAAGGCTACTGGGTGGCAGTATCTGTCCTCTGTAGTTGTGGGATACCAAATGCCCTTGGTATTAGACATGGTGGCCCTTCAATTTGAGTTTGAAGGCTACTTTGACAAGCATGATTTCCCTGATTGGGCCCAAGATTGGAATCCTACCTTTATGAAGGTGGGAATTAGCCCTGTGTTAAGTTTTAAGTTTAACGAAAAGAATTCTCTGTTGGTGCAATTCCGATTTAGGAGCCGTCGTTCCTTTACAGAAGAAGTTCTGGCAGACAACCATGATTTTTACTACACCTATGCAGGCCGAGAATGGTTCTTTGATCGAATTGGATTTAGCTACACTATGAAGCTGTAGTTTTGTTGTGGGGAATGGTTTGTATCAAAACAATTCCCCACATCCTTTACAGGTCTTTTATAAAAAAATGGTCCATGGTTGTGTGGACAGTTCCGGGAAGGGCAGAAGGAATCAATGTGTAGCCTAATTTTTTATACAAGATAATTGCTACTGGCAGATTATGGTGGGTTTCCAGATACAGCTGTTTATAGCCAGCCTTTTTTGCTTCTTGTTCCACTCGTTCCATAAGCAGGTAACTGTAGCCCTTTCCCTTAGCTTCGTCAAATAGATAGAGCTTTTGTACCTCTGCCACATCTTGGCTGTGGTTATATTCTGCAAAGCCTGCTCCTCCTAAAACTTCATCTGCTTTGTTTACTAGTACAAAATATTTTCGCTGGGAATGATTTAAATAAAACTGGCTCATAGCCTTGATGGATTCATCAAAATAAGCCGTTCCTGGGATATTTAGCTGGGCCGCCGCCAAGCTTTGTCTCACCAGTTGAAACAAGGCAGCATCATCTTTTTGTTGTATTTCTCGAATAAGCATAAGTCATTCTATCATAAAACAATGATATAGACAGGAGCCTTTCTTAATGATACACTGGAAAACCAACAAGAGTGCTGTTATTTTCTGGGGAATTTGGGAGGGAACATGAACGGCAATTATTTTACAAAACAGGTAGATTCTTCTCGGCGGCCATTGAACAGCAAGCAACGAGCTGCCTTACTTTTTTCGCTTTTAGGACGAGACGGATTTGAAAGTCTCACGCCGTATTTAACGGACCAAGAGATTGTCAAGCTTCGTAAAGCCATGAAGTCCATAAAAGATCGTGTTGATGTGGAAGATGATGTGTCTGTGTTGGAGTCACTGCAAAAATACGGTGAGGCTATCAACGTGTGGCCCCAAAAAAGAGCTCCGAATCCAGGATATACCAAAGGCTATTTTGAAACTCATAGCCAATATCAAGAGCCTGAACCTGTAAGCACTCCAGAGAAGGGCTTAGATAGTATGGGTCTTAATGCCGCAGATATTGCCCGTGTGTTAAGTATGTGGCTCAGCGACGACAAGTAAAAAGATTTAGTAAAAGGAGCCTATAAGGCTCCTTTATTTTATTTCATTTGTTGCCACTGCTCCAGACTCAAATACAACAGGTGGACGACTCGTGGTTCACCTGTTTTTGTGCGGGCATTTTCATCAGAGTGATGGTATTGAAAGCCACATTTTTCTTGCACCCGCTTTGACTGGATGTTGCCGTGGTAATGACAGCACCATAATCCTTTTAATTGCAGATTTTCAAAGCAGTGACGAATCAAAAGCTGGGCTGCCTCTGGAACCAATCCCTGGCCCCAGTATTCCTCTCCAATCCAGTAGCTGAGTTCTGCTTCTTTGTGGCCTAGGGGGGCAGTGTGAAAGTCACTTTCTGTCATTACTTCTATGTTACCTACGGGAAGCCCTGTTGATTTTAGCACAATGGCATAGGTTTCCTTTCCGCCAAAAATTGTGGGCAAAAGTTCCCGGCTATGTTCAAGGTTTTTGTGGGGCTCCCAACCTGCAGCGTTTCCCAAGGCGGGATTTCCTGCATGACGAAAGAGTTCTGCTTCATCGCCCACTTGCCAATTTCGTAATGTAATTCGTTCTGTTTCCATACTGTACCCCCTGATTGTGAATAGGTTACTTTTTCCAGAAAGATGGCATGAAAAAAATCAAGATGGTGTAGAGTTCCAATCGACCAGCAATCATCACAAAGGAAAACCACCACTTTGTAGCGGGAGAAAAGAAGCCAAAGTTGTACATTGGGCCCACTGCTCCCAGTCCAGGTCCTACATTTCCTACCATTGCCATGGATGCGGTGATGGAAGATATGGTATCAATACTGTTGCAGGCCGCCACCAATGCCGTAATGGCAACAATAAAGCAATACAAAAAGAGAAAGCCTGCTACAGAAAATACCACATCTTTGCGGCCCACTCTTCCGTTGAGCTGCACGTTAAAGACCCCATGGGGATGGAGCATTTTTCGTACTTCATTGGTAGTTTGCTTGGACAAAACTACCCAGCGAATAACTTTAACACCACCAGCTGTAGAGCCTGAACATCCTCCTATGAGCATGAGCAACAATAAAAAGATTTTTGCTCCAGCAGGCCATAGGTCAAAGTTTACGGAAGAAAAGCCTGTGGTACTGATAATTGATGTTGTCTGAAAGAGGGCTTCTCTAAAGCTATGACCAAAATTGTTGTATATTTTGTAAATGAAAAAGGTTATTCCCAATGCTGTAGCAAAAACAATAAAAATAAAGGCTTTGAATTCACTGTTTTGGATAATTTCTTTGAACTTAAAGGTAACGGCATAATAGTACAGGCTAAAGTTGATAGATGCTAAAAACATAAAGACTGTACAAATCCATTCAATAGCAGGGGAGTTGTAATAGGCAATGCTGGAATTCTTTGTAGAAAATCCCCCAGTTCCCAGGGTAGAAAGGGTGTGAGCTAAGGCATCGTACCAGCTCATACCGGCTAACTTGAGCAAAATCGTTTGGATAATGGTAAAGGAAAAGTAAATTATCCACAAGATTTTTGCTGTGGTGGCAATTTTAGGGGTAACCTTTCCTTTTTCTACACCTGTTGTTTCGGCCTTTATCAGCTTAAACCCACCCACACCTAGCAGGGGCATAAGGGCCACCGTTAAGGCCACGATTCCCATGCCCCCCAACCAGTGCATTTGGCAACGCCACATGTTCAAGGCTTTGGGGAGAATTTCCACGTCTGGTAGATTTGTAGCCCCAGTGGTGGTAAATCCAGAAACGCTTTCAAAGAATGCATCGGTAAAGCTTGGTACCCAACCAGAAAAGTACAGGGGAAGGGATCCTAAAAGACTGGCAAAAAACCATGCTGCTGCCACCACAATAAAGGCATCTCGTGGGGTCATGGCAATTTTTTTTCGTTTACCCAACAGCAACACAATGATTGCCAAGGCAATACAGGTTATTCCAGGAATAAAAAACGAAGGAATTATCTGATATTCCTGAAAATAGATTGCAACTCCAATGGGGAGGGCAAAGGTGATGGAAATAATTGCCAGAAGCAAAATATTTATTCTAAAAAAATTGAATAAGTTCATGTCTGACTACTCTTCCGAGCCTCCAAAAAACTCAATGACCTGGCCTGTCTCTTCCATGTTAGAGATGAGCACAAGCTTGTCCCCACCGTTTAAGACGGTGTTACCTGCTGGGATAGAGTACTCTTCTTGGTCTTTACCTTGTATGAGGAGAACGAGGAAGGAGCCTGGTTCAGCGATGTCTTTTAGAGCCTTGCCGTTGAGATGAGAATCTTCTGGCATAACATATTCAATGATTTCCAAATCACCATCAGAAACAGTATGGACTCCAGTGATACTTTTTCCTCGCAGGTGACCAATAATAGCATCCACAACGGTATTCTTGATAGGAATAGCTACGTCAATTCCAATGTGACGAGCAATGTCCGCAAAGCTACTGCTGGGAACAAGACAGATGGTTTTGCCTACACCTAAGGATTTGAGATAGGCAGAAATCACCATGTTTTTTTCGTGATTGTGGGTTGCACAAATCATCAAGTCATAGGATGCAAGATTTTCTTCTTGAATAAAATCTTCATCGATGATATCTGTTTTGAACACGTTGGTGGAAGGATATCGTTCTGAAGCTGCTTTTATTCGTTGGGCATCTTTGTCTATGATAATGAACTTTTGCTTTGACTTTTGGAATGAGTTAAAGAACTTGAGAGCCATTGTAGATTTTCGTGGTGTTCCCATGGCATCTGCAATCAATGTTCCAATGTGGCCTGCACCCAGCAGTGCAATTTTATTTAACTCAATTACCTGAGAACCACATAATTCCAAAAATTGATTGATATGCTGTTTATGGGCGAGAATTCCAAGGTAATCCTCTGCTTGAATAATGGTGGAACCCATGGGCAAGGAGGCTTCAGTTTTGTTTTCTAAATACACTAACAAGAAGGGAACGTCGATAAAAGTTCGTAAATCTTGAACTTTTTGTCCATCAAGACGGCTTCCTTTTTCCACCTCCACTCGCATGATTTCATATTCGGAGTTTTCAAAGGACAAAACGTCTGTAACGGCTCCATGTTCAACTGCTCGGACAATTGCCATGGCTGCTTCTTTGTCAGGGTACACCATGTAGTCAATGCCGTACAGCGGACGCACTTCTTTTTCAGCTTTGAGTGCTTTGTACTTTTCTGTTTTCTTCGCCTTCACGTGGTACTCATAGTTGCGTACTCGTGCAATCTTCTTTACTTCTGGATAAAGTGCTTCCACAAGGGAGCAGGTAATGATATTGATTTCATCGGACTTGGTGAGCATAATTAAGGCATCAGCCTTGCTTATGCCCGCCTCCTCCAATGATTCCAAACTGTTGCCATCACCAGGGATAACCATGCAATCTAGTTTGTTTGATACGTGTCGAACAGTGTCTTCATCGTTATCGATGATAACAACATCGTGTTTTTCGGAAATAAGTTTTTTTGCAAGCTCGGTACCTGTAAGTCCGGCTCCTACAATAATAATCTTCATAATGAAGTTTTAATTACCCCTAGAAATTAAGCTTCTTGAGACAATTTTGATTTCTTCCCTGCTGTGGCATAGAGAACACCCGTTACACCACCACAAATAACACCGGCTGTAATGGCTTCTGCTGCAGCATTTGGTAACAAGAGTAAGATGAAAGCACCCAGTCCTGCGCCTTCCATTAAGGCTGTTACTTGAGAGCCTGCAAAGCCGTATAGAGCCAAGGCTACAAAAATCGTGTGACACAAGGTTGCCAATACTGAGGAAAGTGTTGCAGCCAAAGTTTTGGGGAGTTTTGCCTTTACCAATCCGATGAAGATAAATCCTGCAACTACACCCAAAAGGACACGGGGCAATACAGAAATCAGGGGATTAACAAAGAGGATATCTAAACCACCAGCACTTTGTGATGCTTGGTAGAGGCTTGTGAGTCCAAAAATAAGTCCGATACAAGCACCTGCAAGGGGGCCAGCAATTAATGCTCCCAAAATGGTAGGAATATGCAACAAGGTAATGGCTAGTCCCCAAGGAAGACGAATGTATCCAATAATAGGTAAAAGTCCAAACAATACGGTAAGAGCTCCTAAGGCTCCAATGATAGCCAGTTTTTTGTTTAAGTTGTGGTTTGTATTAACAGTACTCATAGTGTTTTACTATAGTTAATGGCAAGAGATAAAGTCAAGGGGGCAGTATTGAACATGAGCCTAAAAAATGGGTATACTCTCACCATGAGTAACGAAAAAACTACTTGTCCCTGCTGTTCTGGCCGGGAGTATTCAGCTTGTTGTGAACCTATTATTAAGGGAACTAAACTTGCCGCTACTGCGGAAGAATTGATGCGGGCTCGATATTCTGCCTACGAAAAGCATGAAATCGACTTTATTATTGACACTTGTGAAGCTGTTGGTGATAAGACAGACATTGACCGAGATGCTACAAAGGCTTGGAGTGAAGAGTCTACCTGGTATGGTCTCAAGATTCTCCGCACCGAAAAAGGTGGAGCAGAGGATACTGAAGGTCTCGTGGAATTCCAGGCTACCTACAGTCGCAAAGGGCTGAGGGATGTACATCATGAAACAGGCTACTTCAAGAAGATTGACGGAAAGTGGATGTATTCCACCGGTAGCTTGAAGACTACAACCGTTGTTCGTGAGGGACGAAAGGTTGGTCGCAATGAGCCCTGTCCCTGTGGTTCTGGAAAGAAATACAAGGCCTGCTGTGGCAGATAAATATATTTCTGGCTTTCATGTCATTGAAGAGCGTTTGCGAAGCTTCCGTTCAACTGAAACAACTGGTGAATGGGAGCTTCTGTATGCAAATCCTGGGCCTCGTGTAAAAAAGATTTTGGCTCAGGCCAAGGAAGTTGGAGTTACTGCTACTCAGGTGGAAAAGAAGGTGCTGGACTCCTTGGTTTCATCCTTGCCTGAAACAGCTCAGGATCACCGAGGTCTTTTGCTGCGTCTAGCAGGTGAATCTACCGAGCCCCAGAATCTGGTGGATTTTTTCCAGTGGATTAAAACTCCACGGGAGCAGGCCCTTGTTCTGGTGCTGGATTCCATTACCGATCCCCATAATGTAGGTGCAATCCTTCGCAGCTGTGACCAGTTTGGGGTGGATTTAGTGGTAATGCCCGAACGCAGAAGCCTGAAAGAGCCCTTGGAAAACGAGGTTGTTGCCAGAGCCAGTGCTGGAGCTAGTGCTTGGGTTCCCGTTGCCACGGTTGCCAACTTAGTTCGGGTGACAGAGCTTCTTAAAGAGGCAGGTTTTTGGGTGTATGGTGCCGATGCTGGAGGTAGTTCTGCTACCACATTGCAATTTCCTGAAAAAACGGCTCTTATTATGGGGAGTGAAGGAAAGGGCATTGGACGCCTTTTGGAAGAGCAGTGTGATTCCATCGTTTCCATTCCAACCTGTGGCCGTTTAGACAGTTTGAATGTGTCTGTGGCTGCTGGTGTGTTGTTGTACGAGGTTCGGCGACAGCGTCCCAAATCCTAGTGATACAGACGGGACTGAGGAGTATTTCATGTCAAAGACAGATACAGAGGTGGGAGTCTCTGAACAGCAGGTTAAAGAAATTAAGGAAGATGCCAAGAATCGGATTAAGGCGGTAAAGGCTTCTGCTAAAGAAGAGGTTCATCGTATTAGGATGGAGTGCTATACCGCCTTAAAGCCTGCTAAGGCTGCAAAAAAAGTGGAAAAGGCCCAGCAACGGGCTGAACGAAAGGCGTATGAGGCCACCATTCCCAAGCGGTATTCCATTGGGGAAGAGATTTTCAATTCTATAACCCATGGAATAGGTGCGGGGCTGGCAGTAGCAGCCACTGTATTGTTGGTGGTTCGGGCGGTGGTATTGGCTCCATCTGGTGAAAAGGGCTTTTATGTTACTAGTTTTGCCATCTTTGGGGCATCCTTGGTAATCCTGTATCTCATGTCCACCTTGTACCATGCCCTGACTCCTTATGGTGCAAAAAAGGTTTTCGCTATCTTTGATCATTCTTCCATTTATTTATTGATTGCAGGAACGTACACCCCTTTCTGTCTTACCACTCTCCGTGGTGTGGTGGGCTGGACTTTGTTCGGTGTAATTTGGGGATTGGCTGTGGCTGGCATGACCTTCTATGCTATTTTTGGAAGCCGAATGCGGGTGCTTTCTGTCATTACCTACATCTTGATGGGGTGGTTGGTGGTTTTTGCCATTAAACCCATGGTGCAAAACTTAAATTCTCTGAGCCTACAACTTGTTGTGGCTGGTGGTATTGCCTACACGGTAGGCTGTATTTTCTACGCATTGAAAAAAATCAAGTGGATGCATTGTATCTGGCATATTTTCACAATCTTTGGAAGTGTTTTTCATTTTTTTGCCGTATATTTTTCTCTTTCAGCCTCCTAATCAACTGAAAAAAGCTGGTGAAATATCCAGCTTTATTAATTTTTTAGGACAGATATTTTACCCATTAAAAACGATAACATTTTATTTGCTAATTTGTAATTTTACCAGTTATAATAAGATAAGCCCTGAGTTGGAGGTATTGGTGATAAACAGATTATCACATGAAAGTGTGTCTAGAAAAACACTGTATTTATTGTTGGCTGGGATGCCTGTTTTTTTTATTGTCGCAGGTTGTTTTCTGCAGCCACTGGAGACCATTATTCCTGGTATCTGGACTTTGATGATAGAACCAGACTTCTTAATCACCGATTATTTTGTTGTAGGTGGTATTGGTTCAGCCTTTATCAATGCAGGCTTACTTACTTTAATGTGTTTTGGACTAGCCTATGCTTTTGGTTTGGAGGTAGAAGGGCATACCGTTACCTCGGCCTATTTGATGTTTGGTTTTGCTCTTTTTGGTAAAAATCTCATGAATGTGTGGGCCATTCTTTTGGGAACCTTTTTATATTCTTGGACCCATAAAATTCCTCTATCCAAGTATTTGTATGTGGGATTTTATGGAACAGCTCTCTCTCCCATTATAACCCAAATGATTCATTTACCTGGGCTGTCTCCAATTGTGAAGCTTTTTTTAGGAATACTGGTGGGTATTACTATGGGATTCGTTCTTCCTCCCTTATCGGTTCATGTGCAATCTGCCCATAAAGGTTACTCCCTATATAATGTAGGATTTGCGTGTGGCATTATTGCTACAGTTGTGGTTTCTGTCTTGCGTTCTTTTGGTGTTGCAATCGGTTATAGATCCTTTTGGTATACAGGTGGAAACAAGGTTCTTGCTATTGTTCTCTATACTTTTTTTATCGGGATAATGGTGATTTGCGTTCTTGTGGAAAAATCCAGAACTTTAAAATGCTTCATTGATATTCTCAAAACGCCAGGAGTTGGTGGAACTGATTATATAAAAGACAAAAGTTTTTTTGTTGCAGGCTTCAACATGGGTGTGAATGGCATCGTTGGAACTACCTTTGTTCTTTTGGTGGGAGGACAGCTCAATGGCCCCACCATTGGTGGAATTATGACCATTGTGGGCTTTGGTACAACGGGAAAGCATTTGAAAAATATCTTGCCGGTAATGATTGGTGTTTTACTGGGATGTTTCCTTTCTTCACGAGCAATTACAGATCCTGTCCCGATGCTTGCCTTATTGTTTTGTACTACTTTAGCGCCTATCGCTGGAAAATTCGGCATTATTGCCGGTATTATTGCTGGTGTTTTGCATTATGCAGTGGTGATGAATGTTGGTAGTGTCTATGCTGGAATGAACTTGTACAATAACGGCTTTGCAGGAGGTCTTGTAGCTATCTTGTTGGTGCCCTTGTTACAATCGTTTCACCATCGATTTATTAATGATGAACAGTAGGTCTCATTATTTCTGACTTGTCTTGCGGAAAGGCTGTTTTTCGGGTATGCTTGATTCATGGCTTATGAAGTAACGGCAACCCGTCGTCGTCCCCAGGATTTTGATAGTCTTGCGGGGCAGGAATTTGTAGCATCCACCCTCAAGAACGCAATTCAGTCTGGAAAAATTGCCCACGCATATTTGTTCTCTGGCCCTCGCGGTTGTGGAAAAACTTCTTCTGCACGTATTTTGGCCAAGGCTCTGAATTGTCAGCAGGGGCCTATAGCCCAGCCCTGTGGTCAATGTTCTGCTTGCCAAGAAATTACTCGTGGTGCTAGTCTGGATGTGATTGAAATTGACGGTGCTTCAAATACGAGCGTTAACGACATTCGACAGATTAAAGATGAGGTGCTTTTCCCGCCAAACTCTTGCCGTTACAAGATTTATATCATTGACGAAGTTCACATGCTTTCTACCAGTGCCTTCAATGCATTGCTGAAAACCATTGAGGAGCCACCTCCATACGTTATCTTTATTTTTGCAACTACAGAATTGCATAAAGTTCCCGCTACCATCAAAAGTCGTTGTCAGCAATTTCATTTCCGACTTGTGGCTGTGGAGCAACTCAAGGAGCTGTTGGCTCAAGCTGCGGCAGAAATTGGTTTACAGGCAGAAGATGAGGCACTTTATTGGATTGCCCGAGAGGCCACTGGTAGTGTGCGTGATGCTTACACCCTTTTTGATCAGGTAGCTTCTTTTTCTGCTGGCTACATCACCTTTGAAAAAATTCGTGAAACTTTGGGTCTGGTGGGTTTGGACACCATGAACCAGCTGTTTGAAACATGTGTTGTGGCAAATACTGCCTCTGCTTTGGAACAACTGGATAGCCTTTTGCAAAGCGGTGTTTCCATTGAACAATTTATTACTGATTGTAGCAACTATATCAGGAGTCTCTTGCTGATTAAGTCTGGTATTACACGGGAATCGCTTCTAGGACAATCTCCAGAAAGATATTCTCAACAGGTCTTGGCTCAGTGGAACGTGGCTCAGTTGGAGCGAGCCCTGTCCTTGTTTTTAGGGCTATATCGTGACATTCGTTATTCCACCAGTCCTCGGTATGAGGTAGATTTAGCAATCTCTCGCTTATGTGGTATTTCGTCTTTTATCTCACCACAAGAAGTTTTTCAAGCTATGGAGCAGGTGAAGCAGCTATTGGGTGGAGCTACATTTCCGTCCAAGCCACAAGCAGCTTCACCAGTACCACAAAGTCAAGGGATTCCACAGGGGCGTCCAAACCCTTTTGCTAATGGCGGCGCTGTACCGCCTGAACACCGGCACCTTCCCAGTGATTTTGGTGGTACTATGGTTTCTCGGCCTAAACCGGTTATCCCTCCAGTTGTACCTCAATCAGTTGCTGTAGCGGGAGAAAAGCCTGTTGCTACCCCTGTAAAACCTGCGGAAAACTCTAGTCCTGCTGCTGCATCTCAGGTTCCATCCTCAGTTCCTGCAGAACCTACGATTGTACTCAAAAGTCCACCTAGAGGAAAAGTTCCTGGTGCCACTTTTGTTCCTCGAGATAAACTAAGAGACAAATTGGTAGAGGAATTGTCTCTTGGTCATGCCTCCACCGCATCTGCTTTGTTGGGTTCTCAGTCATGGCAGTTTGTAGAACATCAAGTTATTATTTCTGTTGGAAGTTCTTTTGCCTTAAATCAGTTGCAAAAGGATAAAGCTTTGGTAACTGATTTGTTACAAAAATTTTCTGGGGAACCAATTGAGGCTGAGTTTCAAATTAAACAGGTTGTGCGAGAAATTCAACCAGAAGAAGTGAAATCAAATCAAGTTGATATAATTTGCAAGGTGTTCAAGGGCACCATTGTAGGAGGTAAATAGTATGAATCCCTTTGATATACTGAAAAATGCTCAGAGTTTTAAGGAACAATTCCAGAAGGTTCAGGATGGATTAAAGGATCTTCAGGCAACTGGTTCTGCTGGTGGTAATATTGTAAAAGTAACAATTAACGGCCAGTTTCAAGTGCAACGGGTGGAATTAGACCCCATTGCTGTGGATCCTCGTGATGTTCCCATGTTACAGGATTTGATTGTGGCTGCCAGCCGAGATGCTCATGCACGGATGCTGGAGCTGACACGGGACCATTTGGGCCCCATGTTGGGTGGCCTGAATATTCCTGGAATGGGAATGTAGGTATGAATGCACTGGAAGAACTTGCAGAATCTTTCTCACGGTTGCCTGGTATTGGAAAAAAAAGTGCCACTCGTATAGCCACCCATCTTCTCAAGGTTGATTCCATTTTTTTGCAGCGTTTTGCCCACCAGCTTACCACCTTGCAGGAACGAATCAAGCCTTGTAGCATTTGCGGTGCATACACAGAGGTAGAGCCTTGCGAAATCTGTTCTAATCCAGCACGAGAACGCAATGTAATTTGTGTTGTTGAACAACCACAAGATGTGCAAACTATCGAAGCGTCTCGTGAATACCATGGCTTGTTCCATGTGTTGGGTGGGGTGATTTCTCCCTTAGATGGTATCGGTCCTGAGAATCTGTCCTTTGGTAAATTGCTAGAACGGATTCATTCTGGCTCCATAACAGAAGTCATTATTGCCACAAATCCCACGGTAGAAGGGGATACTACTGCACTCTATCTCCAGCGGCTTTTAGAAGATTGTTCTATTACACTTACTCGTTTAGCTTCTGGGCTCCCTGTTGGTGGAGATTTAGAGTATGCTGATCGCTTAACTTTAGCTCGTAGTTTCCGTGGAAGAACAAGCCTGTAAAATTAGTACTGTAAAAGTTTCTTAAAGTATTTTTCGTACAAAGCTATAAAATAAATCAAGGTCAATGAATAAAAAAAGCTATCCAGTTTTAAGCTGGATAGCTTTTGTAGAATATCTAAAAGATCTTAGCGGAGTAAGGTCAATACATTCTGTGTTGACTGATTTGCCTGGGCCAAAATAGCCATACCAGACTGCTGCAGAACCTGGTTCTTTGTAAAATCAACCATTTCCTTAGCCATATCAGTGTCGCGAATTCTGGATTCAGCAGACTGCAAGTTTTCTGCAGCAACATCGATTCCACGAATAGCATGCTCCAAGCGGTTGTAGTAACCACCCAAGTCAGAGCGCTGCTTGTTGAGTCTCTTCAAAGCCTCATCAAGAGTTCCGATAGCACGGTTGGCTTCATCAGGAGATTCAAGGCTCATGATAGTTTCATCACCCATGTTTCTCAAGTTCAAAGCTGTAGCAGTCATTGTTCCAATGTATACCTGCATTCTCTGGTCCATGTTAGCACCAATGTGGAACCACATAGAAGCTGTAACAGCATTTGTTCCTTCGTCACGAGCAAAACGACCAGTCAACATGTTCAATCCATTGAACTGTGCCTGGCTTGCAATGCGGTCAACTTCAGCAATCAGCTGAGAAACTTCAACTTGAATCTGCATTCTGTCTTCTTCTGTGTAAATACCATTGGAAGACTGTACTGCCAATTCACGGATGCGCTGGATAATATCAGTTGTTTCCTGCAAGTAACCTTCTGTGGTCTGGATGAAAGAAAGACCATTCTGAGCGTTTTCAGAAGCCTTGTTCAAACCACGAATCTGGCTGCGCATTTTTTCTGAAACAGCAAGGCCAGAAGCATCATCGCCAGCCCTGTTGATCTTCAGTCCAGAAGACAACTTCTCCATGTTCTTCTGGGCTGCCACATTGGTAAGATTTGTTGAGCGCTGAGAATACATAGCACTCATGTTGTGATTAATTACCATCGTGTATCTCCTTTTTTTAGCCGGCATTGCTACTGTTGCACACAAGATTCCAAAATCCTGATTGCGGATAGAATATGTTATGGGCTACTATATGCCTTTGGCATTTCCCCACAACCAGCAATCGGAACAATCCAGCTGTTTTTTTTCAGCCTACGCTGATAATAAATTTTCGGAAGGTGAAAATAAATTCTTTAGACTTTTTTGTGACATTCTGTACATCCAATGATATGAACATGTCGTCTACCTGTTTTTTGCATGGTCATGCGGGCAACGAGGGAACCTGTCATGGGGACAGTGCGTCCACAAACTGGGCAACTGCGCCGTTTTTTCTTTTCTCCGTCCTTGCTGTAACAAAAAGGGCATCCCTGTATTGTGCAATGTTGCTCGTCTTCTACCTGGGTGGATAGGGGGCGATATACCTTTGAAAATAAATTTATTCCTGGAGTTAATGCGGAATCACACAAAGGACAGTATGTCTTGCTGGGTGGGACATCTTTTTTTTGTTGAGGAGTCTGGGCTTTTGGATTGTGATTCTTTTTCTTGTAGTAGGTTTTAGCCATTTCTATGTATTTGCTAAAAATAAAGAGAATTAAACCAATAAGGGCTCCAATTGCAATGATGATGAATAAGTCGTTTCCCATAGGCTACTTTAATAACCTTTTGATAATGCTGAAGGCACGATCCTTGTAGGGTGGGTATCTCAAACCTGTGTCAAATTTCCCAAGCCGAGAAAGAATTGATTTCTGGTGACTAAAGGTGTCAAATCCTGCTTTTCCGTGATATTTACCCATTCCACTATGGCCTGTTCCTCCAAAGGGAAGGTGTGGTGTGATTGCATGCAATATTGTGTCGTTTATACAGCCTCCTCCATATCGAAGGTGTTGAATAATAAATTTTTGAGTGGCTTTATCCTGGCTAAAAAGATATAGGGCCAGTGGTTCAGGTTTTTCTTGAATAAATGATATAGCCTCTTCTAATTGATTGTAGGGGATAATTGGTAAAATCGGGCCAAAAATCTCATCCTGCATGACTGGTGACTCTCTTTCCGGGGAGTCTAGCAATATTGGCTTGATTTTCAATGCTTCTTTATTGTAGCTCTGTCCTGTAGGATTGTTGGTGATTACAACTCCGTTTGTCGGATTGTTTCCGTTTGCAAGATTTAAGAGGCGAAAAAAGTGGCGTTCATTTACAATGGAGGCAAGGGGGCTATCTGGAGCCACTGGATTATTGCCGTAAAATTGCTCCATGTAAAAACAGAGTTTTTCTATCAATTCCTGTCGTTTATCTGCTTGTACCAAAACATAATCTGGAGCAAGACAATTTTGCCCGCTGTTAATGAGTTTCCCCCAGATAATTCGTTTTGCAGCTGAGTCGATTTCGGCTGTGCTATCCACAATGCAGGGATTTTTTCCTCCCAACTCCAAACATACAGGAGTTAGGTTTCTTGCTGCTGCCTCTGCAATTTTTCTTCCTGCAGTGGCACCCCCTGTGTAAAAGATAAAGTCATATTTTTGCGCCATCAAGGAGTGGTGCAGTTCATTGCCACCTGTTACTACTGTCACTTGTTCCTGTGGAAAAGTTTCTTTGATTATGGTAGTGAGTAATTGTTCTGATGCTTGTGCGTGATGAGATGGCTTGAGAATGACGCAATTTCCTGCACTGATTGCACTTGCCACTGCTATGAGCGGTATCTGAAAGGGAAAATTCCAAGGAGTGATTACGAGGACACAGCCATAGGGTTGGGAATAAATTTTATTTATTCCAGGAAATGTTGCAAATGAGGGAAGTTGAATTTTGGGTTTTGACCACCAAGAAATCCTCCTCATGAGATAGTCTATTTCTTTTATGATCAGTGTAAATTCTGTTATATATGCTTCTTCAGGGGATTTTCGTAAATCCTTTGCCAAGGCTGCTTGTATCTCGTTTTGATATTTTAGAAGAGTGTTTTTAAGACAAGATAATTGCTGTTTACGAAATTGAAAATCTTCTGTCTTGCCAGTTAAAAAAAAAGCCCTCTGTGTGGCTATCAATTCAGAAAGTTCAGCTGAAGTCATACCAAAAGTATACCCAGAAACAGTAAAATACACAATGAGGAAATTAAGAGGTATGGTAGAGTTTCCGATTCGAGTAGTTTAAAAAAAAGAGCCACCTTTTCAGATGGCTCCCACTAGAAGGTTTAATGTGCTTTATGAATTAGAACTTGAGGGCGTAACCCACAGAGATGTTGAAGTTGCGGCGGATACCCACTTCCACAGGATCCATGCCGTCTACTCCTGGGTCGATGGAGAACTTGGTGAAATCGTTCACGTACCGCAGGTCGGCAACAAGGGAACCGGGGCCAAGCGGCAGTCCCACCTCAACGCCGGCGACAATTCCGGGAATGAACTTGGAAGCAATGTCAACATCCTCCGTGAAGTCACCTTCCTCCACAACCTGTCCGTCCATCTTTGCAGTGTACTCCATCTTGGACTTCATTTTTCCCAAGGGGATAGAGAAGTTCACACCAACTAGAGGTGTGATTACCACGGGGCCGGCAGAAATGTCGTAGGTTACAATCAGGGGGATGTCCATGGAAAGGTAACTGGCGGAGCCTGTGGCTTCCACACCAATTTTCATACTGGCTTCCTCAATAGAACTATCTGCTGAGACTTTGACTCCATTATTGGCAAAGATGCCCAGCTCCAGCTGCACGCCCAGGGGTGTGTGGAAGGGCATGTTGTAGCGTCCGTAGATGGCGCCGCCACCACCAACCATCACCTCGTTTTTTGTGTCGATGTCATATCCCATTGTGAACAATGTTTTAGCATCGTCTGTAAGTGTTGATCCCAAGTTCATACCAAATGTACCCTTTGCACCCACGGTAATCTGAGCACAAACCATACTTACAGCAACAACTGCTGTTGCAACTAATGCAATAACTCTCTTCATTGCAAAACTCCTTTCTTGTGTTACTTACAAGTAACAAATATAATTTATTGTCACTTATAAATAGCTAATTATCAAGTAAAAATTACGTTCTTTTACGTATTATATTCCCATGGGATTCAGAGAAAACTTGAAGGCTGAGCTTGCATATCAGGATATACTTGTCAAGGAGCTAGCAGAGTTGTCTGGTGTAAACAAACGGACGTTAGACAATTATCTGCGAGAAAAGTCCAATACACCACCTGCTGATGTGGCTGTGAAGATTGCCCATGCACTCAAAGTCTCTGTCGAATACCTTGTTACTGGTGTAGATTCAGTGGTACAAGATAAACCCAGTGAAACGGTAGAGTTGTTTTCTATCTATTCAAATCTGTCTGTTGTAAACAAGAGAAATTTATTGGCTATTGCCCGTATTCTTCATGGTAATGGTTCTAGTTGATTGCTTTTTTTATGGCTTGTTATTTAGACAAAAATTATTGAAATCAATGGAAAATCTTGTCATTTTGTTCATATCCCTCTTGCATATATTGCGTTTAAATAGTATAAATAGTAACCACCACTTTAGGTTGGTGAAAATGAAGATGCAATCTTCGGGTTCTTTTAAAATTAAGCAGACATTGGAGCGTCTGGCGAAACCGTAAAATTTTTTGTATAGACAAGAAATAGGATGTTCGCAACCCTTTGATTGTAGTTTGTTGTAGTAAAGACGAACGGTAAAGGGACTAATAGTATTTAATGGCTCCTGGCTTTAGTGTACCAAACCGTTCATCAAACACGGATTTGATGGTGATAGGTGGTCCGGCCGAAACAGTCCGAATGGATGGACTGTCACGCAGAGAAAAGAATATTTCTCTAATCCCTCCTTATCCACATCCATGTAGATCCGTTTATATAGTGCTTTAGAGTGTAATATACTCTATATAATATGGCAATTATTTTTTATTTTTATACCTGAATATCTGGTATAGGAGGATTACATGGCAAAGGAAAAGTTCGAAAGAACGAAGCCCCACATGAACGTAGGAACCATTGGTCACGTTGACCATGGTAAGACAACTCTTTCTGCTGCTATTACTCAGCACTGCGCCAAGAAGTTTGGTGACAAGGCTTTGAAGTACGATGAAATTGACAATGCACCAGAAGAGAAGGCTCGTGGTATTACCATTAATACCCGCCACTTGGAGTATCAGTCAGACAAGCGTCACTATGCACATATCGACTGCCCCGGTCACGCAGACTATATCAAGAACATGATTACTGGTGCTGCTCAGATGGACGGTGCTGTTCTCGTAGTATCTGCCCCTGACTCTGTTATGCCTCAGACAAAGGAGCACATCTTGTTGGCTCGCCAGGTAGGTGTACCTGGAATCATCGTATTCTTGAACAAGGTTGACTTGGTTGACGATCCTGAGTTGTTGGAGTTGGTTGAAGAAGAAGTTAAGGATGTTCTTACATCTTATGGCTTCCCTGAGGATACTCCTATTGTTAAGGGTTCCGCATTCCATGCTCTTAAGGACGATGCAACTGCTGATGATACAAAGTGTATCGACGAGTTGCTCGAGCAGATGGACTCTTACTTCAAAGATCCAGATCGTGCTGCTGATCTTCCTTTCTTGATGCCTGTTGAAGACGTATTCACCATTTCTGGACGCGGTACTGTAGTAACTGGACGTATCGAGCGCGGTATCATCAAGTTGAACGAAGAAGTTGAAATCGTTGGTATTCGTCCTACTCAGAAGACTGTTATCACTGGTATCGAAATGTTCAACAAGTTGTTGGATCAGGGAGAGGCTGGAGACAACGTAGGTCTCTTGCTCCGCGGTATCGATAAGAAGTCTGTAGAGCGTGGACAGGTTTTGGCAAAGCCAGGATCAATCACTCCTCACACAAAGTTCGAGGGACAGATTTACGTATTGTCAAAGGAAGAAGGTGGACGCCACAGCCCATTCTTCTCTGGATATCGCCCTCAGTTCTATTTCCGTACCACCGACATCACTGGAACAATTACTCTTCCTGAAGGTGTAGACATGGTTAAGCCCGGTGACAACACCAAGATTATTGGTGAGTTGATTCACCCTGTTGCTATGGACAAGGGTCTTAAGTTCGCTATTCGCGAAGGTGGACGCACAATTGCTTCTGGACAGGTAACAGAGGTTAAAGACTAATTTAATTGGCTGGAAGGCTACCTGAGGTGCCTCGGGTGGCCTCCATATTTTCCAGGAGGAATAATGGCTACCGAAAAGATTCGTGTCAGACTTAGAGCATTTGATGTTAGTCTGATCGATCAGAGTGCAAAGTCCATCGTGCAGACAGTTCAGCAGGCTGGTGCAAAGGTTTCAGGACCTATCCCACTGCCTACTAGAATTAATAAGGTGACTGTATTGCGTTCTCCTCACGTAAACAAGAAATCACGTGAGCAGTTCGAAATGCGTACACATAAGCGCCTTATTGACATTATCGAGCCATCAGCTGATGTAATGGATTCACTGATGAAGCTTGAGCTGCCAGCTGGCGTTGATGTAGAAATTAAGCAGTAAGTCGTTGACTTATTGTATGCAGTTACTTTTTTTAGTACTGCAAGCAGTACGGTTCCCCGGATCAGGGAATGGCGGCTGAAAAGAATTGAGAGGAAGTTTTTCCTCAATTAAGGAGAATATCAGAATGAAAGGTCTGATTGCAACAAAAGTGGGAATGACCCAGGTGTTCGACGAAAACGGCAACCTTACACCGGTTACTGTGATCCGCGTTGATCCCAATGTGGTTGTAGCCCGAAAAACAAAGGAAACTGCTGGTTATGACGCTGTTGTTCTTGGTCTCGGTGAGCTCAAGAGCAAGAATGTTACAAAGCCTTATGCAGGACAGTTTCCTGAAGGAATCACCCCTAAGCGGCATCTTAAAGAATTCCGTGATTTTGAATCTGAGCCAGCTGTAGGTGATGAAGTAGGTATCGAACTTTTTGAAGGTACCAAATATGTAGATGTTACCGCTACCTCAAAAGGTAAAGGCTTTCAGGGTGTAATGAAGAGGTGGGGTTTCCACGGTGGACGTGCAACACACGGTTCAAAGTTTCATCGTGAAGCCGGTTCAACAGGAATGTGTACCTCTCCCGGACGCAGCTTTAAGAATATAAAGATGCCCGGTCACATGGGTAATGAGCGGGTTACCGTACAGAACCTGAAGGTTGTAAAGGTTGATCCTGAGTTGAAGGTTGTGATGGTTCGTGGGTCTGTACCCGGGAATAAAGACTGTACGCTGATCATCAAGTCCGCGGTAAAGAAATAACGGCAGAGGAAGACGATGGAAAAGAAAGTCTATTCAGTCGATGGTAAAGAGCTTAGGACTATTACTCTTGATGATAAGGTGTTCGGACTCCCTGTCAACGAAGACGTTATCTATTATGCCATCACTAACGAGTTAGCAAATAAGCGCGTAGGTACAGCCTGCACAAAAGATCGTTCTGAAGTGCATGGTAGCAATGCCAAGCCCTATAAGCAGAAGGGTACAGGTCGTGCTCGTCGCGGTGATAAAAAATCCCCTCTTACACGGGGTGGCGGTGTGGTTTTCGGACCCAAGCCAAGGGATTTCAGTTTTACATTGCCTAAGAAGGTTAAGCGTTTGGCAATGAAGTCAATTTTGAGCATGAAGGCTCAGAATGATACTTTGACTGTAATCGAAGATTTTACTGTAGAAAGCGGAAAGACAAAGGATTTGGTGTCCATTTTGAAGAATTTCCCTGCAGAAGGTCGTGTGGTAATCGTTCTGAAGGATGATGATGCAAAGATCAAGCAGGCTGGACGCAATATTCCTACCGTATCATTCCTTTCTTATAACAGACTTCGTGCTCATGACCTTTTCTACGGAAGAAAGGTGATCATGTTGGAGTCTGCTGCCAAGAATCTTTCTGGCTTTTACAATACGGAGGCTGAATAATGGTGTACGAAGATATCCTTATCGAGCCTGTTCTGTCAGAAAAAGCAACTATTTTGCGGGAAGAGAATAAGTACGTTTTCAAAGTAAGCCCTTTTGCTGGAAAAATCCAGATTAAGGAAGCTGTACGCAAGCTCTTTAATGTGAATGTTGTGGACTGCACAGTGATGAATGTTGGTGGAAAGAATAAGCGTGTCCGCTACCGGGCAGGAAAAACCTCCAACTGGAAAAAGGCCATCGTCAAGCTTGCGCCTGGCGAAACCATCAAGGTGTTCGAAGGCATCTAAGCCTTTGGTCACATGATAGTAAGGGGAACCAATAACTATGGCTCTTAAAGTATATAAGCCGATAACCGCAGGTACACGTACACGTATCGACTTGCGGAAAGATGAACTGACTACGGACAAGCCTGAGAAGAGCTTGACCCATGGTCGCAAAGCGCGAGGTGGACGCGGTGCCGGTGGACGGATTTCAGTTCGTCACCAGGGCGGTGGACACAAGCGTAAGTACCGTGAAATCGATTTCAAGCGGGATAAGCATGGTATTCCTGGTACAGTAAAGACCATCGAGTACGATCCAAACCGCAGTGCCAATATTGCATTGATTTTCTATGCAGATGGTGAAAAGCGTTACATCATTGCTCCTAAGGGACTTGTTGTAGGACAGAAGATTGTATCTGGACAGGATGCAGCTCCAGTAGTTGGAAATGCACTTCCTTTGGAGGCAATCCCAGTTGGATTCACTGTTCACAACATCGAATTGACCTTGGGTCGTGGTGGGCAGCTGGTTCGTTCAGCTGGTGCAAGTGCTCTGGTTGCTGCTAAGGAAGGTGATTACGTAACAATCAAATTGCCCTCCAGTGAAATGCGTCGTGTGCATAAGAAGTGCTACGCAACAATCGGTGTTGTAGGTAACGAAGATAGAATGAACACCCAGCTTGGTAAAGCTGGACGTAGCAGATGGCGAGGTGTTAGACCTACTGTTCGTGGTATGGCCATGAACCCTGTTGATCATCCGCTTGGTGGTGGTGAAGGCGCCGGAAAGGGACGTAACCCAGTTACTCCTTGGGGACAGCCTTGCCGTGGATACAAAACCCGCAACAAGCGGAAGGTGTCAAGCAAGTTTATTGTTTCACGCCGGAAGAAGAAGTAGCAGGATAGGAGATAACCGTGTCAAGATCTGTTAAGAAGGGCCCTTTTATCGAAAAGAGCCTGTATAAGAAGGTTATTGAGATGAACAAGGCCGAGGATCGTAAAATGATTAAAACGTATTCTCGCTGTTCAACAATTATACCTGAAATGGTCGGAAATACTATTTCAGTTTATAATGGTAAGTCATGGGTTCCAGTATATATTACAGAAAACCTTGTAGGGCACAAGCTCGGTGAGTTTGCTCCTACTCGCATTTTCCGTGGTCACGCTGGTTCTGATAAGAAATCTGGAAGATAGGTGGTATGATGTCTGAGAAAACTGGATATAAAGCCGTTTCAAAATTCTTGATAGCATCCCCCACTAAGGTTCGTCCTGTGGCTAATGTAGTCAAACGGAAGACCTGTTCAGAGGCTATGGCTATTCTTGAGAATATGCCTCAGAAGGGTGCTGAGTTGATTCGTGAGACCTTGAAGTCCGCAATTGCTAACGCACTGTATGCTAACAAGCAACTTGATGAAGATATGTTGTATGTAAAGGAAATTCGCATTGACGAAGGTCCTCGATTGAAGCGTGTATGGTTCCGTGCCCGTGGCCGTGCAGATATGCTTCTGAAGCGTATGTGTCATATCACTGTTGTTGTAGACGAAAAGGCGGGGGAATAAGATGGGACAGAAAGTACATCCTATCGGACTGCGACTTGGAATTAACAAGACATGGCAGTCACGCTGGTATGCAGATTCCAGAGAGTATGCTGATCTGGTGTTGGAAGACCTGAAGATTAGAAAGATGATTGATAATTTGCCTGAGTGTAAGAATGCTGATATTTCTCATATCGGAATCATTCGTCATCCTCAGCGAGTTACTATCATGATTCACACTGCACGTCCTGGTGTGATTATTGGTCAGAAGGGTGCCAATATCGAGAAAATTGGTGCTGAGATTCAAAAGCAGCTCACCAAAAAGGTTCAGATTAAGGTAAGTGAGATTAAGCGTGGCGAAGTAAACGCTTCTCTTATCGCCCAGAACATCGCACGTCAATTGGCAAATCGTGGTTCTTTCCGCAAGGCATTGAAACAGGCTGCAGGAAATGCCATGAAAGGTGGAGTTCAGGGAATCAAGATTCGCATTAGCGGTCGTCTTGGTGGTGCTGAAATGTCACGTACAGAGGAACATAAGGAAGGTAGAACACCTCTTCACACTCTGAGAGCGGACATTGATTATGGTTTTGCAGAGGCCCATACAACCTTTGGTAAGATTGGTATCAAGGTATGGGTATATAACGGAACAAAGTTTAGTCATGAGCAGAATGAAGATGCAGGTCAGTCTGAAAGAAAGCCTCGTCGCGATCGTTCTGAGCGTGGTGAGCGATCTTCTCGTGGAGATCGTGGCGCTAAAGCTTCAAGGAGTTAGTGATGGCACTTGCACCTAAAAGAGTAATGCACCGTAAGGTGCAGCGCAGTAGAATCAAGGGAAATGCAACAAGAGGAAATAACATCGATTTCGGTGAGATTGCCTTGGTTGCTATGGAGCCTATTTGGTTGTCTGCACGTCATATCGAAGCTGCCCGTGTTGCGATGAATCGTAAGATTAATCGTAAGGGACAGGTTTGGATTCGTGTATTCCCAGATAAGCCTATTTCCAAGAAACCTGCTGAAACCCGAATGGGTAAGGGAAAGGGTTCTCCAGAGTTCTGGGCTGCTGTAATTAAGCCAGGTCAGATTCTGTTTGAAATTGGTGGTGTTGATTTGGAATTGGCCGCAAGTGCTATGAAGCTTGCTGGTAGTAAATTGCCAATCAAGACTAAGATTGCGTATCGCCCCACGATTGACTAAGGAGTAAAAGATGGCAAAGAAAGAAAAAGAACTGTCCTATTCCGAATTGATTGTGAAGCGGAACGAGTTGAAGAAGAAATACATGGATCTGAGATTCCAGATGGTAATCGGCCATGTAGATAACCCCGTGCAGAAACGTACAATGCGTAGAGAGATCGCACGCATTAATACGCTGATCCGGCAGAAAGAGATTGCCGGTCAGGACCAGTAGGAGCTGACCCGTGGAAGAGCAGGTTGTTCAAACTAATAAAGCTGCAAAACGTTCATTTGTTGGTATTGTCACCAGTGACAAGATGGACAAGACAATTGTAGTGTCTGTTACAACAAAGAAGCTACATCGGCTTTATAAGAAGTATGTTACCCGTGTCAAGAAGTGCAAGGCTCATGATGAATTGAACGATGCCCATATTGGTGACAAGGTTCGTATCGTTGAGTGCCGGCCCCTGAGTAAGGAAAAGTGCTGGCGTCTTGCCGAGATTATTGAGCGAGCAAAATAAGTAGGAGGGAAAGAATGATTCAGATGCAAACAAATTTGAACGTTGCTGATAACTCCGGTGCAAAGCTCGTTCAGTGTATTAAGGTACTTGGTGGTTCACACCGCCGTTATGCAAGTATCGGTGATGTAATTGTAGTAGCTGTAAAGGATGCTATTCCTACATCAAATATTAAGAAGGGATCTGTGGAAAAGGCTGTAATCGTACGCATTTCCAAGGAATATCGCCGTCCCGACGGAACTTATATTCGTTTTGATGACAACGCTTGTGTTATCATCGATGCAAATAAGAACCCTAAAGGAAAGCGTATTTTTGGTCCCGTGGCTCGTGAGCTCCGTGACATGGACTACATGAAGATCGTGTCACTGGCCCCAGAAGTTCTGTAAGGAGAATTGGATAGTATGAATAAGAAATTCAAGATCCATAAGGACGACTTGGTAGAGATCATCGCTGGAAAAGACAAGGGAAAGCGTGGAAACGTTGTTCGTGTTGTTCGTGAGAAGGACAGAGTTATCGTTTCTGGCTGTAACATTGTTAAGAAGGCAATGAAGAAGCGGAGTCAGCAGGATGCAGGTGGAATTGCTGAAATTGAAGCTCCCCTGCACATTTCCAATGTAGCGATCGTATGTAAAAAATGCGGTCCTACTAGAATCGGTTATAAACTCGACGGCGACAAAAAATATCGTGTTTGCCGTAAATGTGGAGACACACTGTAATGAGTAATTACGTACCCCGGCTTAAGAAAGTCTATAATGACACTATCGCCCCAGAGTTGTTTAAGGAACTCGGTTATAAGTCCGTGATGCAGGTTCCTGCAATCAAGAAGATTGTAGTGAGCATGGGCGTGGGTGAAGCACTTAGTAATAAGAAACTCCTTGATGCCGCAGTTACTGATATTACGGCAATTACCGGTCAGAAGGCTGTGAAAACAAAGGCAAAGAAGAGTATTGCTAACTTCAAATTGCGTCAGGGCAATGAGGTTGGTGTAATGGTAACATTGCGTGGAGCTCAGATGTATGAGTTCCTTGATCGCTTGATCAATGTTGCATTACCTCGTGTAAAGGATTTCCGTGGAATCAAGGCAACTGGTTTTGACGGACACGGAAATTTCTCCCTTGGTATTACAGAGCAGATTATTTTCCCCGAAATCGACTTTGATAAGATCGAAAGAGTTGCTGGAATGAATATCTCTATCGTAACAAGTGCAGAGACAGACAGCGATGCTCGTGCTCTGCTTACTAAGTTTGGAATGCCTTTTAGGAAGTAAGAGAGGAATTCATGGCTAAGAAATCATTGATTATTAAAGCTGCCCGGCCTGCCAAATACAGTACACGTAAGTACAATCGGTGTCAGGTTTGCGGTCGTCCCCGTGGATATCTTCGGAAATACAAGATGTGTCGTCTTTGTTTCCGCAAGTTGGCTAGTGAAGGCTTGTTGCCTGGTGTAACAAAATCCAGCTGGTAGTTTAGGAGAAGAGAATGAGCGTTTCAGATCCAATAGCAGATATGCTTACAAAGGTAAGAAATGCGGCAATGGCCCGCCATGAGAAGGTTGACGTTCCAGCTTCTAAACTTAAGTTGGAAATTGTTAAGATTATGAAGACTGAAGGTTACATCAAGAACTTCAAGAAGCTGACTCAGGATGGAGCTAATAGTATCCGCATTTACCTGAAATATGACGATTCAAATGAATCAGTAATTCATGGTTTGAAGAAAATTTCTACACCTGGTCGTCGTGTATATTCAGGATATAAGGACCTGCCCCGTGTTCACAATGGATACGGTACAGTAATTGTGTCAACCAGCCAGGGTGTAACCACTGGTAAGCGTGCTGCTGAGCAGATGGTTGGCGGTGAGTTGATTTGCACAATCTGGTAAGGGGAGGAGTACATGTCAAGAATTGGAAAACTTCCTATTACTGTTCCTGCAGGTGTTAAGATTGACATTCAGGGAAATTCAATTTGTGTAGAAGGTCCCAAGGGAAAATTGTGCCAGGACTACACAGCCAATGTAAAGGTTGAGTTGAACGATGGTGTGATTAATGTTAATCGTGTTGATGAGTCCAAGGCATCAAATGCTGCCCAGGGATTGTATCGCAACTTGATTAACAACATGGTTGTTGGTGTGACAACTGGTTTTACAAAGAACTTGATTATCACTGGTGTTGGTTTCCGTGCTGAGGTTAAGGACAATCTTTTGATTTTGAACCTTGGCTATTCAACAGACTTTATTGCCTTGATTCCTGAGAATCTTACAGTAACTGTTGAAGGTCAGAACAAGGTATGTGTTTCTGGAATCGACAAGCAGGCAGTTGGTGAGTTCTGTGCACAGATTCGTAAGCTTCGGAAGCCTGAGCCCTATAAGGGTAAGGGTATTCGGTATGAAACTGAGACCATTAGAAGGAAGGTCGGTAAATCCGGCGTTAAATAAGGGTAAGGCGATATGTTGAAGAAACTTAATGAAAAAGACAGAAAGCGTCTGAAGAGAAAGATTCATATCCGAAAGCGAGTTTCTGGTACTCCAGAACGGCCTCGAATGACTGTGACTCGCAGTAACTGTAACTTGTATATTCAGGTTATCGATGATACTGTTGGAAAGACATTGGCTTCTATTTCCACATTGGAAAAGGAGTTTGCTTCATTAAAGCCCACCGTTGCTGATGCAGAAAAACTGGGAGAGGCAATGGGCAAGCGTCTTATCGAAAAGAACATCAAGACTGTGGTTTTTGACCGAAATGGTTATTTGTATCACGGTGTTGTAAAGGCTCTTGCTGACGGTGCTCGCAAGGCTGGAGTTGAATTCTAGGAGAAGCTATGGAACACCAGAAGAATTTTGATAGAGATCAGCCTAAAGAGTTTGTTGAAAAACTGATTAAGTTGAATCGTACTGCAAAGGTTGTGAAGGGAGGTCGTCGCTTTTCCTTCTCTGCCTTGACTGTAGTAGGTGATCAGAAAGGTCGGGTTGGCTTTGGATTTGGTAAGGCCAACGATGTTACAGAAGCCATCAGAAAGAGTATTGATAAGGCTAAGAGAAATTTGGTGACTGTGCCTATTAAGAATGGTACAATTCCACATGATATTCTTGGAGAGTATAAGAGTTCTTCTGTACTTCTTAAGCCTGCTTGTTCAGGTACTGGTATTATTGCCGGTGGTCCTGTTCGTGCTGTACTTGAGGCTGCTGGAGCTACTGACGTTTTGGCAAAATCTTTGGGGTCAAACACATCTGTAAACGTAGTTCGTGCTACTTTTGATGCTGTTTCCAAGTTGATGGATGCACGTACAATTGCAAAGAACAGAGGTAAAACTCTGAAGGATCTGTGGGGGTAAGGTATGGCTAAGAAGGTCAAGATTACACTCGTACGAAGTACAATCGGACAGAAACCCGCTAAGAGGGCAACTGTACGTAGTTTGGGTCTAAAGAAGATTAACTCTGTAGTAGAGCAGGAAGCTACTCCTTCCATTATGGGTATGGTTGCCTCTGTTGCTCACTTGGTTAGAGTTGAGGAGATGAACTAATGTCAGAATTAACTCTTAAAGCACCTGTAGGTGCAAACAAGAAAAAGAGAATTGTTGGTCGTGGTTCTTCCTCCGGTCGTGGTACAACAGCTGGTCGCGGAAATAAGGGACAACAGTCCCGTTCCGGCGGCAAGGTGTATATCGGATTTGAGGGTGGACAGATGCCCCTGTTCCGTCGTATTGCCCAGCGCGGTTTCTCAAATTATCCTTTCAAGAAGGAATTTGATATTGTAAACCTTTGCGATATTGAAGCAAAGTACGCAGATGGCGAAACTGTAAACAAGGAAACTTTGGTTGCAAAGGGTCTTGTAAAGAATTCCGCCGTTCTGATTAAGGTGCTGGGTAATGGTGACCTGACAAAGAAGGTTACTGTGGCTGTAGATAAGGTTTCCGGCTCTGCAAAAGAGAAAATCGAGAAAATCGGTGGAACGGTAACTGAAGCTAATAATTAAACGGAGCGAAAAACGACATGGCAAACAACCCGATTGTAAATATGTTTAAGGTAAAGGAGTTACGAGAACGGATTTTCTTTACCTTGGTAGTGCTAGCCGTTTTTCGCCTTGGTAGTGTTCTCACAATCCCTGGAATCAATCCTCAGGCTTTAACAGCCTATTTTGATTCCTTGACCCGTGGTAATGCGTTCGTGGATTACATGGACTTTTTTGCCGGTGGAGCCTTTTCTAACTTTTCTGTGTTCATGTTGGGTGTAATGCCCTACATCTCAACACAGATTATTATGCAGTTGGCTCTTATCATCTTCCCTAGCTTGAAAAGAATTGCTCGGGAAGATGGTGGTCAGAAAAAAGTTCAGGCTTGGACTCGAATCGGAACGGTTTTTGTTTGTTTGGTTCAGTCCTTGGCTGTAACTGTGTATGCTACCAGCATTCCTGGCGCTGTTGTTCTGGAAAGCTCCTTGGCATTCAAATTAATTGCCATGATCAGTGTTACAACTGGAACAATGATTACGATATGGCTTGGTGAGCAGATTACTGCACGAGGAATCGGTAATGGAATCTCCATGCTGATTTTTGCAGGTATCGTTGCTCGCTTGCCTTCCGCTATATGGGAGTTGGGTTCAGCCGTTGCAAACGGTTCTATCAACCCTGTATTTGTAATTGTGGTTTTGTGTATGTTCATCGGAATTATCATTCTTGTTGTTTTTGAACAACAGGGACAGAGAAAGATTCCTGTGCATTATGCAAAACGTGTTATTGGACGGAAGATGTATGGTGGACAAAGCACTTATATTCCATTTAAGATTAATCCATCTGGAGTAATCCCTGTAATTTTTGCTTCTTCATTCTTACAGTTTCCACTCCAAATTGCGACCAGTTTAGGACCTGACGTTCGTTGGCTCAATAGATTGGCTGCGTTTTTGACACCCACAGGTTTGTGGTACAATATTTTCTTAGTAATGCTGATTATTTTCTTTGCATATTTCTATACACAAGTGCAGTTTAATCCCGCTGAAATTGCAAAGAATATCCGGGAGAATGGCGGCTCAATCCCCGGAATCAGAACTGATAAAACAGAGGAATACTTGCAAAAGGTATTGAACCGGATCGTGCTACCTGGTTCTTTGTATCTTGCAGGAATTGCTGTTTTGCCTACAATTATTCAGAGTTTGTTTGGCTTCCCTCAGTCAATTGCAATGTTGATGGGTGGAACCTCACTACTGATTATTGTTGGTGTAGATCTTGATACAATGAGTCAGATCGAGGCATTGTTGAAAATGCATCATCACGATGGATTGGTCAAGAAGGGTAAGATTCGGTCACGGAATCTGTAGATTTTGTGAGAAAACTCTAGTATAAGGTAAGGAAGTGTGTTATAATCTTCGAACCCAGATTGTAATCATTGCGATTTGCTAGGATCTGGCTATGTGAACACACTTCTTTACAGGGGGATTTTTGTGAAAGTACGAACCAGCGTAAAGCCCATTTGTGACAAATGTAAGGTAATCAAACGTTTTGGCGTTGTCAGAATTGTTTGTTCTAATCCTAAGCATAAGCAGAGACAGGGCTGAGGAGTAACAGATGGCTCGAATTGCGGGAGTTGACCTCCCTAACAAACATGTCAATATTGCATTGACATACATCTATGGTATTGGACGTTCTTCTGCTAACGAAATTTGTAAGAAGACAAAAATTAATCCTGATGTACTCATCAATGATTTGTCTCAGGATGATTTGGCTGCTCTTCGTGCAATTATTGATGCAGAGTACAAGGTAGAAGGACGACTTCGTTCTGAAATTGGTCTGAACATCAAGCGCTTGATGGATATTGGTTGTTATCGTGGATTGCGCCACAGAAAGGGATTACCTGTTCGTGGTCAGCGTACTCGTACCAATTCACGTACACGCAAGGGTAAGAAGAAGACCGTTGCAGGTAAGAAGAAATAGGATGGAGGTGAGATAACGTGGCAACTGTAAAGAAACGTAAGGAAAAGAAAAGCGTTTATGAAGGCAACGTATATATTCAGGCAACCTTCAATAATACGATCGTAACAATCACAGACTTGAAAGGCAATGCTTTGTCTTGGGCCTCTTCTGGTGGTTTAGGATTCCGCGGAGCAAAGAAGTCAACTCCGTTTGCCGCTCAGTCTGTTGCAGAGACAGCTGTTCAGAAAGCAGCAAGCTATGGCTTGCGGGAAGTTCATGTGTTTGTAAAGGGACCAGGAGTTGGGCGTGAGTCTGCTGTTCGCTCCTTGGGTGCTATGGGTCTTAAGGTTAAGTCAATTTCTGATGTTACACCTATTCCTCACAATGGATGTAGACCCCGCAAAACACGCCGTATGTAGTAGAGGAGTACAGGAAGAATGGCTAGATATACAGGTCCTGTTTGTAGGCTTTGTAGAACAGAACAGAAGAAATTGTTCCTGAAGGGCGAGCGCTGTAACAGCGATAAGTGTCCTATCAACAAGAAAAGAGGAGCTCCTGGAAAGGATCCTAAGGCACGTGTTGGTAAGAAGAGCGAGTATGGCCTTCAGTTGCGTGAAAAGCAGAAGATTAAGAGAATGTATGGAATGCTTGAAAAGCAGTTCCATTTGACTTTTGAACGTGCCCAGAGAATGGGTGGTGTAACAGGCGAAAACTTAATTAAGTTGCTGGAATGCCGCTTGGACAATGTTGTATACCGAATGCACTTTGCAGCAACTCGTTCTCAGGCTCGTCAGCTTGTTTCTCACAGACATTTCTTGGTAAATGGAAAGTCTGTCAACATTCCCAGCTATGAAGTAAAGCCTGGTGATGTTATTGAGGTTCGGGAAAAAAGCAAGAAGTTGACTGCGATTATGGATGCTCTCAATGAAGTATCAAAGTCCGGAAACATGCCTTGGGTGAGTGTTGATGTTGATGCTCAGAAAGGTACCTTCTCTGCATATCCTCGCCGAGAAGAAGTTCTGGATCTTGCTGACATTAAAGAGCAGCTCGTAGTTGAGCTCTATTCTAAGTAAGAGGAGTTCCGATGGCCCGTAAAAATCTGCTTAAAAGTTTTAAGATGCCAAGGGGTATTAGCTTTGAACAGGAAGTAACTACAGCTGAATATGGAAAAGTGATTGCTTATCCATTTGAGCCTGGGTTTGGTACCACTGTTGGTAATACATTACGTAGAATTCTGTTGTCTTCTGTACAGGGATATGCTATTTCTTCTGTAAGAATAGCATCCTACGATGCAGATAACGTTGCTCACGTGATTTCCAGCGAGTTCGAGACAATTCCTAATGTTGTTGAAGATACTCTCGAGGTGTTGAATAGCTTAAAACAGATCCGATTACGGTTGACCGGAGACGCTGAGCAGGAAACCTTCCTCTTTGAATTCAAAGGGCCAGGAACAATCACAAGCAATGATTTTGCTCGTGAAAACCTGCAAATCTTTTCCAAGGACTTGCCTGTTCTTACCATGATGGCTGATTCTCACTTGGAAATTGAGATTCAGGTTGATTGTGGTAAGGGATACGTACCTGCAGAAGATAATGAGCATCGTATTGAGGTTGTTGGAACAATGGCAATGGATGCGATTTATACTCCTGTACTGAAAGTAAAGCATGCAATTGAACCTTGTCGTGTCGGTCAGCGTAATAATTATGAGAAGCTCGTGATGGAAATCTGGACAGATGGAACGACTTCTCCTGAAGATGCACTTGCTGAAGCTGCAAAGATCGCAAAGGAATACTTTGCTGTCTTTATCAATTTCAATGATAGTGACATTGGACATGACAGGGATCTGGACGAAGGGGATGAGAAGATTCGCAAGATTCTTAGCACTCCTGTTGATGAATTGGAATTATCTGTTCGGTCTTCCAATTGTCTTAAGAATGCCAATATCCGAACAATCGGTGAATTGACAAAGAAGACAGAGGATGACATAGCTAAAACACGTAACTTTGGTAGAAAGAGTCTTACAGAAATCAAAGAAAAGCTCATGGAATGGGGCTTGAATTTGGGTATGACAGATTATAGTCACTTGAAAGACACTGAAAGACTGCCAAAGCAGAAGGAAGAATCTGATGAATCATAAGAATGGATTTAACCCTCTTTCTAGGACAACTGCACATCGCCGTGCAATGTCTCGGAACATGGTAACTTCGCTCTTCCGCTATGAGCGAATTACTACAACAAAGGCCAAGGCTCTTGAAGTTAGAAAGGCTGCAGAAAAGCTGATTACACGAAGTAAGGTTGACACCGTACATAATCGTCGTCAGGCAGCACGTTACATTCAGGATGCAACAATTTTGGCTAAGCTGTTTACAGATATCGGTCCTAGAATGAAGGATCGTGCTGGTGGATATACCCGTGTTGTAAAGTTGGGATTCCGTCAGGGTGATGCAGCTGACATGGTTATCCTTGAGCTTGTTGATTACAAGCTTGATTCCGGTGAAGAGACCGAGAAGAAGGAAACAAAGAAGGCCAAGGCTCCTGCTGAGAAGAAGTCTTCTGCTGAAAAAAAGGCAACTTCTGAAAAGAAGGCACCTGCAAAGAAAGCAACTACAGCTAAGTCTAAGGCAAAAACAGAAGCACCTGCAGAGGAATCTGCTGAAAAGGCTTCTGAGTAAGACCGCAGGTTTTCCTGCAGAGGAGTTACGATGTCTAAATCTCATCGCGGAAAAGGAATTCACGATTTGGCTGCCCACGGACGTGGTGTATGTGCCCGTTGCAAGAAAGAAAGCATCAAGGTTCTGTATGAACAGGAAATTGATGGCCAGAAAGCAAAGATTTGCAAGTATTGCAAGGCAGCAATCAAGAATGGTAAGTCTGTCTAAGTTCTAAGAAGACAGCGTAGGCCGTCCTAGTTACAGGGCGGCTTTTTTTATAAAACTTTAATTTTAATGTGCTTGTTAATATTTCTTAAGTAATAGACAAAAAACTTAAGTTTTATTAAAATATTGCAAATCGTAATGGAGGTTACAAATGAAAAAATTTGCAAAAAAAGCACTTAGTGTTCTTTTTGTAGCTATGATTGCAGGGATGATGTTTACTGGTTGTAGCAAGAAAACATCAGATACAATTAAGATCGGAGGAATTTTCCCTCTGTCTGGTAGTGTAGCTGTTTATGGAACAGAGTGCCGCAATGGTGTAGAAATGGCTATCAGTGAAATTAATGCTGCTGGTGGAATCAACGGAAAGATGGTAGAACTGATTGCTGAGGATGATGAAGGAAGTCCTGAGAAGTCTGTAAATGCATACAAGAAGTTGGTTACAAAGGATAAGTGTAGCATTATCATTGGTTCTTTGACATCTGGATGTACTGCAGCTATTTCTTCTTTGGCTCAGGCTCAAAAGGTATTGCTGCTTGCTCCTGCTGCAACACAGACAGACATCACTGATGCTGGTGACTATGTATTCCGTGCTTGCTTTATTGACCCCTTCCAGGGAACAGTTGGTGGAAAGTTCGCTTTGGAAGATTTGGGTGCAAAGAATGCTGCTGTTCTGTATGATGTTCAGAACGACTATTCCATCGGATTGTATGAGAACTTCAAGGTTGTCTTTGAGCAGGGTGGCGGAAAGATTGTTGCAGAGGAATCTTACAGCACTGGTGACAAGGACTTTAACGCACAGTTGACTAAAATCAAGACAACAAATCCTGATGTAGTATATCTTCCTGATTACTATGGCACTGTTGCTTTGATTGCAAAGCAGTTGAGGGCCCAGGGTATCCATGCTCCTATCGTAGGTGCCGATGGATGGGACGGAATCATTGACAACGCTGGTGATGAAGTTTTAAACGGTTTCTATTCAAACCATTATGCAGCTGATTCAACAGATGAGAAGGTTGTTACCTTTGTAAACAGCTACAAGGAAAAGTATGGTTCAACACCCGTTTCCTTTGCAGCTCTTGGTTATGACTGTGTATACTTGTTGAAGGATGCTATGTCTGCTGCAAATTCTGTTGATTCATCTGTATTGAAGGATCAGTTGATGAAAACAGATGGTGCATATGTAACAGGTAACTTGACCTTTGATGCAAAGCGCAATCCTGTTAAGTCTGCTGTAATGTTGGAGATTGTAAAGCAAGGTGATAGTTTGACACCTGTTTACAAGACAACTGTTAATCCCTAAGTAGGGTGAACCCGGGTACTCATAAAAGGGAGTGTCCGGGTTGTTATTTTAAATAGTAATACAAAAAATTGAATATAATTGAAGTTATGGCTTTCAAAAAGCAAAAAAATCGTGTAATATATATAGATTAAAATTCTTTATCAGAGATTTCTGGAACTTGGCTTTTGTAAAGAACTAGAATTACGGAGTGAATCATGGATGCGGGAAGTCTTTTTCTTCAGCAATTGATAAACGGTTTATCTTTGGGCAGTGTATATGCATTGATTGCTTTGGGATATACCATGGTTTATGGAATTGTAAAGCTTATCAATTTTGCCCACGGTGATGTTTTGATGTTGGGGGCATATTCAGGGTATTTTGTATTGAGACAGTTTGGAGCAACACCTGTTGGCATGTTTTTAGCCTTTATTTTTGCCATGGTGGTATGTGCTGTTATTTCAATATTGATTGAACGGCTTGCTTATCGGCCCTTGCGTTCAGCTCCACGACTAAACTCTTTGATTACAGCCATCGCTGTTTCATTGATTCTACAAAATGGAGTCCGTGTGTTGCCTTTCATTGGACCAAACCCACGTCAGTATCCTACCATGGAAACCATCAACATTAATTTGGGTGTTGTGTCCATCTCCAATATACAGTTAATTGTTATTGCACTGTCTGCAGTTTTGATGCTGATTTTGAACTACATCATCAACTACACCAAAACTGGTAAAGCAATGCGTGCCGTATCCTACGACATGCAGGCAGCTAGCTTGATGGGGATTTCCGTAAACAAGACCATTGCATTTACCTTTGCCCTAGGTGCAGTTCTCGCTGCTGCTGGTGGAGTGTTGTATGCCACCGCCTATCCCCAGATTGAGCCAACCATGGGAACAATGCCTGGACTAAAGGCTTTCGTAGCAGCTGTTTTAGGTGGAATTGGTTCTGTTCCCGGAGCCATGTTGGGCGGTTACATTTTGGGTGTGGCTGAAACCATGACAAAGGGGTTCATTGATTCTCAGTACGCTGATGCAATTTCGTTTTCAATCCTCATCATCATCTTGTTGGTAAAGCCCACGGGAATTCTTGGTGAAAAGATTAGGGTAAAGGTGTAGCCATGAAAAATAAGGTTCTTCGTGATATGCTGATTCCTGGCTGTGTTGCAGTTTTAGCCATTGTTGTTCCATATTTGCTGATTTTAATTGGTGTTATTGATGCGTATACTGCACAAATTATTACACTTGGTGGTGTAAATGCAATTATGGCCATTAGTGTTAATGTAATTTGTGGAATTACTGGTCAGCTTTCTTTGGGACAAGCTGGATTCATGGCAATCGGTTCCTACGCAACAATTATTTTAACTCAAACTGTAGGTCTACCAATGCCAATTAGTATCTTACTTGCAGCATTGATAACAGTAATTTTTGGTATTTTGATTGGATTTCCAACTTTAAAGTTGCAGGGTGATTATCTTGCTATTGTAACATTAGGATTTGGTGAAATTATTCGTGTTTTGCTGGTAAACTTTAAGTCTGTAACTGGCGGAGCAAACGGACTTCGTTTTACTACAATCTTTGCGGCACGTGCTGATTATGCCTACCTTGTGGTAATCGGTATGTTGGTATTGGTTATCATTTTGTTGCAGAATTTTATTCGTTCAACTTATGGACGTGCTATCCTTGCTGTACGAGAGGATGAAATTGCTGCTAATTCCAACGGTGTTTCTGTATTCAAGTATAAGATGATTGGTTTTGCAGTGGCATCTTGTATTGCAGGAATTGGAGGTGCCTTGTATGCTCCCTTCATTGGATTTGTAAAGCCTGACTTGGCATCGTTCAATAGAAGTATTGATTATTTGATTTTTGTTGTGCTTGGTGGAATGGGCTCGGTAACAGGTTCTGTAATCGCTGCCTTTGTTCTCACCTATTTGCAGGAGTTCTTGAGATTTTTGCAGGATTATCGCTTGCTGATTTATCCATTGATTCTTATCTTTGTAATGCTCTTTAGACCACAAGGTTTGTTGGGAATGAAGGAAATTTCCTTTGTAGGATTGTGGGAAAAAATTATGACAAGAAGTGGTTCAAAAGCTGTTGATAAAAGCAAGAAAGGAGAGGCACAATGAGAGATAGTTCTACTTTATTGCTCCAGGCAAATAATATTTCCATTGTGTTTGGTGGATTGCGAGCAGTAAGTGATTTTAACTGCGAACTTCATGCTGGAGAGTTGGTTGGTTTGATTGGCCCCAATGGTGCGGGAAAAACCACTGTATTTAACATGCTTTCTGGAATTTACACTCCCACAGAGGGTGAAATCACTTTTTGGGACAGAAATGGACATGTTCATGTGGCTTCAAAAAAGACTCCAGCTCAGCTGAATCGCATCGGTATTGCTCGTACCTTTCAGAATATTCGCTTATTTAATAAATTAACAGTGGCGGACAATGTTCGAATTGCCCTCCATTCTCAGCGGAAGGTAAAGCCTTGGGACGTGTTGTTGCGGACTCCACGGTTTAGACGTGACGAAAGGCAAATGACGGAAAAGGTTGAAGAGTTGTTGCAGCTTTTCAAGATTGATAATAAAAGGGATGAGATTGCGGCAAATCTTCCCTACGGTGAACAGAGAAAGTTGGAAATTGTTCGTGCTTTGGCTGCAAATCCATCTATTTTGTTGCTGGATGAACCTGCTGCAGGAATGAACCCTCAGGAAACAGATGAGTTGATGAAACTCATTGCCTTTATCCGCAAGGAATTCAACCTAACTATCCTGTTGATTGAGCATGACATGCACCTCGTTATGGGGATTTGTGAGCGATTGATGGTGCTTGATTACGGACGGATTATTGCCAGCGGAACACCGGAGCAAATTAAATCTAATCCCGATGTTATCAAGGCGTATTTGGGTGCTGATTATGAAAGCGGGGAGGAATAGCGTATGATGTTGCAAGTTCAAAACTTGGAAGTTTCCTATGGAGCAATTAAGGCTCTCCGTGGCATTAGCTTTGAGGTAAATCAGGGGGAAATTATTACCTTGATTGGTTCCAACGGTGCTGGAAAAACTACAACTCTACACTCAATTTCAAATATCATCAAAAAAGTTGGTGGCAGTGTGATTTTTGAGGGAGAAGATATTTCGTCCATGTCTCCTGATGCTATCGTGCGAAAAGGTTTGATTCAAGTTCCAGAAGGACGACGTATTTTTGCCAATCTTTCTGTTCGGGATAATCTTGAAATGGGAGCCTTTACTCGAAAGGATAAGGCTGGCATCAAAGCAGACCTAGAAATGGTGTATGAAATGTTCCCCCGCTTGAAGGAGCGTTTGCGACAGGTTGCTGGAACCCTTTCTGGTGGTGAGCAACAGATGTTGGCCATGGGGCGGGCATTGATGTCAAAGCCACGACTTTTGCTGTTGGATGAACCCTCCATGGGATTGGCACCAATTCTTGTTGATGAGATTTTTTCTATTATCCAGAAAATCAATCAAGCTGGAACTACCGTGCTTTTGGTAGAGCAGAATGCTTACAAGGCTCTTTCTATTGCCAATAGAGCATATATTTTGGAAACTGGTTTGGTAACAAAATCTGGTAATGCAGATATGTTGGCCAAGGATAATGCCGTAAAAGCCGCTTATCTTGGCGGTTAAACTATAGATGCCTGAGGAGGAAATATGATTATTGCAAATGTAATGACACGGAATCCGATTTTCGTTTCGCCCGATATGTCTGTAAATGATGCCCGGGCGCTGATGACAAGGGAAAAAATCGGAAAGTTGCCGGTTTTGGACAAGAACAATCGTTTGGTTGGAATTGTTACCAAAAAAGACTTGGTGAAAGCTGGGCCTTCTGCTGCAACTACCTTGGACATGTATGAAATCAGCTATCTTTTGACAAAGCTGAAAGTTGAGACAGTAATGGAAAAAAATGTAATTACTGTTCAGCAAACAGAAGTGGTAGAAGAAGCTGCCCGTATTATGGCTGATTCTCAAGTTGGATGTCTTCCTGTAATGAAGGGAGAGTTGTTAGTAGGAATTATTACAGAAACTGACTTGTTCCGAACCTTTGTTGATATGTTCGGTGCACGTCATGAGGGAATTCGAGCTACATTCCAGGTGGAAGAAAAGCCTGGTATGATTGCAAAGCTTTCTAACGCCATTGCTGCTTCCAATGGAAACATTGTTTCATTGGTTACTTTTGATGTGGATGATGCGGCTCAACGACGATGTACTGTTAAAGTTACTGGAATTGAGCGAGAAAAGTTTGAGCAAATCCTGAAAGAGTCAACCTTGGAAGTGGAAGATATCCGTTAGGATTTCACCTTGATTTTGTGTCGAGGAAAATTCTGAAATGAAGTGAGGCTACCACGGGATTGACCCAAGGTAGCCTCTTTGTTTTAAGGAAGAATCAATGAGTAAAACTTGTTGCCTGCTTACTTAACGGTAATGGCAATTTGCTTAGCCTGAGGTTCAGGCTTGCGAGGAATATCTACAGAAAGTACACCGTGCTTGAACTCAGCAGTTACCTTTTCTGCATCAATATCCTGTGGCAAGGTGAAGCGGCGAGAGAAGCAGCTGGAGCGTCGTTCTTTGATAAGCCATTCTCCATCCTTTTTTTCTTCTTTCTTTTCTTCCATCTTGGAAGAAATGGAAAGAACTCTATCTTTCAGATTGATTTCCACATCTTTTTCGGTAAAACCTGGCAAATCCATGTCCAGAATATATGCAGCAGGAGTTTCACGAACATCAACCTTTGGTGTGACAACTGGTGTGGAAGTCTGAGCAGGTACCAAATCTCCCAGATTTCTGTCAATTACGTCGAACAGATCTGATGTAAACCGTGGGTTAAAAAAAGCTAAAGAATTCATGTGTTACCTCCATTGGTAAAAAAATTAAACAAGATGATGTGTAAGTTGCCTTACACTATAAATAATGCAATTGGCATGCCAACTTTTCAAGTAATTAAGAAAAAAATAAGTTTAATTCTTATTTTATTATTATATATAGAATTAATATAAGGTTATTAAATTTACAAAAGTACAGTTACGTCATATAAATAAAGTTTAAAAATGGACAAAAAAACTCAGTGGAGAAAAAAAAGATAAAAATTGTATCAAAATGAAACATGTGTATGTGTCATTATGTCAAAATAGGGTAAATCGTATTCGGAAAGATGAGGGGATCTGAGGCATCCTTCACTTGATTTTTGACCAGTTGCATTATATGATATTGAAGATGACTCCAGTTATTGAAAACTTGTTAATGGATTTTATTCGCATTCAGACTGAAGAATTCTCTGCAAAAGAGCTGCAAGAAGGTTTCGCTCCCCTTGATATACATTTGTCTATCAACGAAATTGAGGCATATCTTGAAGCAAGTCCCTTCATTTTTGCATTGGAAGGTGGAAAGTTCTTAACTCGCGCGGGAGCTTTTATGGGGGCAACCTTTATTATAAAGCCAACGAGAAAAGAAATTGAAGGTGGATATTTGTTGGTGGGCCATCGTTGTATCCCCTTTGTGAATTCTGAGGTTGCTTCTGGTGTATTGCAATTTTCATTTGACAATGAGATTCTTCCTCGAAACGTGATGGAATTTCCTCTGCGAGAAGTATTACCATTTTTTTCTTTGTTTGGAGAAGAGTATGCCATTCAATTTATTCTCTCGGATCCAGCGGCTCGAGATAGCCTTTTGTGCTCCTTTGAAGAGGAATTACCTCAAACAGTTAGTTTGATGGTACTTGATTGTTCTAAGCTTTTTAAAGATTGGAATTTTAAACGCGGGGATTTGTTGCTGGCAGAGGTTGTGGATTGGCGACGAGGCGTTATAAAAATTCATCCTTTGTGCAGTCATAAGGAAAATCCCTTTCAACAAGAACCTGTGGATCAACAACGAAGAGAATGGTACAAGATTTTTGAAAAAAGAATGTTGGAAAGTTTTGACACTTTTGGACCTTGTGGAGCCATAGAAGAGCAATTGGCTCGTGTTTTCTTTATGCATAAGCAGGAATTGTGTAGGGATAGCGCTGGTACCATTGAAGAAGCTATCAAACACTCAAAACTCATTGGAATGGAGCCCTACGGTGTGGAAAGTCGTCTGTGGTTTAAGGGGCAGGAGGTGCCTGCGGTGGGGCCTTGGCTACAGTCAAATGACGGGTTTGAAGAAAGTGAGTCTGCTGCCTGGAGCAGTGAACAGCTAAATGCCGAAATGATGTTGTGGCCTCGGGTCATTTTTGATTCATGGATTGTTGATGGACTGTACAATAAAAAAAACAACGAAGAAACACTCATCAATTTGATGTTGGGGGAATCTACCTCTGCCTTGGATCTGCTGAAACGGAAGCGGCTTCAGGGAACAATCCGCTCACGAAGAAACAAGCTTGAAGAAAGCTATAATTGGTTTGCCGACTTTGAACGAGGGCCAATTCGCCATCGCTTGTTGAAGCTGCATACAAAGGTGTTTGATTTAGTGTTGGAGTTGGATGATGTGGATGATCAGCTGGAAGGTTTTCCTCAGCAACCCTTAGTAATTCTGACCCAACTTTCTACCCATATTCAATACATGTTAGAAAGCTTGTTACATGATGTTCACCTAAAGGATGAGGATGTACGTGCTATGGCCGCTTCTTTGGAAGGAATGGAGTATAACTTTGAAGAAGTTGCTACAGAATTGAAATTGGCCTTGAAAGAAAACTATAAACATCGGTTTACCGTAATCAAAGCTAAGAATAAAGAATAGACTTTTTAGTTTTGCTGTCCTCATTTTAGTGTAAATTGTTTTCTCTGTTTATCGATTGATAATAATATTAGCTCTTGGTATAATTAAAAGATATCTGTTGCGAAAACCAATATATCCAATTGATTTTAAATTGGCTTTCGGAGCTGAACGAGGAGTACTATATGAATATGAAGGGATTGGAGGCAACTGCACTCTCTGTCCGCAGTTTATCTATGGACGCAATTCAAAAGGCAAAATCTGGTCACCCTGGTTTGCCCTTGGGATGTGCCGAATTGGCCGCTGTATTGTATGGCGAAGTGATGAAACATAATCCAGCCGATTCAAGCTGGGTAGATCGGGATCGTTTCTTGCTTTCTGCCGGACATGGTTCCATGCTTTTATATTCTATTCTTCATATTAGTGGCTACAAGGTAACTATGGATGACGTAAAATCCTTCCGTCAGATTGGTTCCCATTGTCCTGGTCACCCTGAATTTGGGGATACAGATGGTGTTGAATGCACCAGTGGTCCTCTGGGACAGGGAATTGCAGTGGCTGTTGGTGAAGCAATAGCTGAGACCATGTTGGCTGCTCGTTTTAACACTGCTGAACACAAGGTTGTTGATCACTACACCTATGCCTTGGTGGGTGAAGGCTGCTTGATGGAAGGTGTTTCTGCAGAAGCTTCTAGCTTGGCAGGCCACTTAAAGTTGGGTAAATTAATCGTATTCTACGACGAAAACAAAATTAGTATTGATGGTTCCACTGACATTACCTTTACCGAGGATATTGCTGGTCGTTATAAGGCCTATGGTTGGCAGGTTCTCTCTGGTGATATGTACGATATGGCAGGAATTGCCAAGTTGGTAGCTGAGGCTAAAGCTGAAACTGACAAGCCCACCTTGATTATGCTGAAGTCTGTTATTGGAAAGGGCTCTCCTGTTGCTGGAACTGCTACTGCCCACGGTGCTCCGCTTGGAGATGAAAATATTGTAAAGGCAAAGACCGAGTTGGGCTTGGATCCTGAAAAGACCTTCTACGTGGTGCCAGAAGCCTACGATTATTTTAAGGCTCGTGGTGCTGAACTTGCTCAGGCTCAGGCTGACTGGAACAAGACTTTTGAAGCCTGGTCAGCAGCAAATCCTGAGTTACGAAAGCTTTGGGATGATATGCATTCTGGAAATGTGGCTGAACTAGTCCTCCCTAGTTACAATGTGGGAGATTCCTTGGCAACTCGTGCAGCTTCTGGTAAGGCCCTGCCTGTTATGGCAAAGGCTTGCCCTGCTTTGGTTGGTGGTTCTGCTGACCTAGAAGGCCCCAATTCTACAGCATTGAAGGATTACGGCGTATACACTGCAGACAATCGGGAAGGTCGAACTATTCGCTTTGGTATCCGTGAGTTTGCTATGGCCGCTATTAGCTCTGGTATTACCCTCCATGGTGGATTGCGTGGATTCTGTGCTACCTTTGCGGTGTTTGCTGACTACGAGCGACCAGCTCTCCGTGTGGCTTCTTTGATGAAGTTGCCCGTTATCTATATTCTGACTCACGACTCCATCTTTGTTGGTGAAGATGGCCCCACCCACCAGCCCATTGAAACATTGTCTTCCTTACGAGGAATTCCTGGGGTGCAAGTTTTGCGTCCTGCTGATGCAGAGGAAACCAATGAGGCCTGGAAAATGGCCATGGAGTCAAAAGATCACCCTGTATGCTTGTTGTTGAGTCGCCAGAATCTGACGGTATTTGAAAAAGAAGATGCAGACTGGAAGAACACCATTAAGTGCGGTGGATACGTTGTACGAAAGGGTGATGACACACCAGATATTACCATTGTTGCCACTGGTTCCGAAGTGGAAATGGCTTTGAAGGCAGCGGACATGGTAGAAGGAAAGCGAATCCGTGTTGTTTCAATCATGGACAGAGAGCTGTTCTTGAGCCAGCCCAAGGCTATTCGTGATACCATCCTTGGCAATGCTCCTCGTGTGGTGGTGGCAGAGGCTGGAATCAAGATGGGCTGGGAAGCTGTGGCTACCAGTCAAGAGGACTTGTTCTGTTTGAGTAGCTTTGGTGCTTCTGGTCCTGCTGCAAAGGTTGCCGAGCATTTTGGCTTTACCGCAGAAAAGTTGGCTGAAGTTTTGAAGAAATAAGCTGGGAAAAGGTTCTGGGAATTGGTTTTATCAGCTAGTTCTCAGAAAGTGCTTTCGGGAAGGAAAATAAAAACACCTGTTAAACTGTATGTGAGTTTGGCAGGTGTTTTTTTTGTTGCTGAACTACAACTGAGGCATAAAGCTGGGCATAAGTTGCAGCTTGAATTGATTGATTTTGTGCAGGTGATCAATGCGAGCCTTTGTAGCTTGGTTTTCAATTTCACCAGTGCGAATGTATTTATCTAGTTCGGCATAGGTAAACCCAAGATTATCCTCGTCAGTTTTACCACAAAGCCCGTCGATAGGAACCTTTTCTACTAAGTCTTGAGGTAAGTCAACTGCTTGGCCCACAGCCTTTACTTCCTGCACTGTAAGATTGCACAAGGGGCTAAAGTCCCCAGCTGCATCACCGTAGCGAGTCGAATAGCCTACCCAGTCCTCCGAAAGATTACAAGTGTTGGCAACTCTTCCGTTAAAGCTTTGAGAAACGGCGTACAGGGTTGTCATGCGAAGTCGGGGAAAAAGGTTTATAGTGCTTTGCTGAGAAAGTGCAAAGGGAATATGTTTTTTTAGTCCTTCTGCTGCTTCTTGAATATTTACTTCAAAGTGGCGAATTCCTAGGTGATGTACCAGCTTGTAGGCCATGTCTATGTCATGTTGCTGACCACAAGGCATAAGTACTCCAATAACTCGCTCTTTTCCAAGGGCTTCTACACAGAGGGCTGCCACAACAGAGCTATCTTTTCCCCCAGAAATGCCTACAACGGCATTGCAGTCTTTGCCATTTTCGTCAAAAAACTGACGAATCCACGCAACACAATCGTCTTTTATTTTTTGTGGATCAAACATCTGCATTCCTTCCTTTTTTGCTACGAATCCATGAGAATAACATCAACAAAAGTCCACCAATAATCATCAGCAAACAAAGGATTTGTCCAGTGGAAATGTTGAACCAAGAGGTATTCATGTAGGTGGGAGTGCCTGTCACAGCCTCGATTCGGTAGCCTAAGTCGGCATCTGGTTCTCGGAAATATTCAATGAAGAAACGAAAGAAACCATAGCCAATGGTGTAAAGAGCCGTGGTAAAGCCCATAAAAGGCTTATGTTTTCTAAAGCTCCACAGAATGCAGCCAAGAACAAGTCCTTCAAACAAGGCTTCGTAAAGCTGGCTAGGATGGCGGGGTAGGTTTACGAGGCGTTGACCTTCTGCAATTACCATTCCAGCCTCTGTTGCAAATTCCTGTACCCATGGAATTGAGGTGGAAAATTGCTGGGCATAGGGGAAAATCATGCCCCAAGGCATGGTGGTAATGCGACCAAAAAGCTCTCCGTTCAAGAAGTTTCCCAAGCGACCAAAGGTGTAACCAAAGGCGACTGCAATGGACATAGCATCGACCCATTGCAAGATAGGGCGCTTTTTTTTCAGGCACCAGACAATCATGCCGATGAGGCCACCAATAAAGCCTCCGTGGTAAGACATTCCTGCAAGACCAGTAAATTGACCAGCTTCGTTAAAAGGCCAAAAAATAAGCCATGGTTTTCTCCAATACACACCAGAAGTGTCATACACCAAGGTGGAAAAGACTCTTGCTCCAATCAACAAAAACACAATGCCAGTGGCAATGAAGCTAAATAAATCATCTTCGTTGGCTGTGTAATCAGCAGTATTCAGCGCGCCTTCTTTCATCAGCCGCTTTAATACAAGAAAAGCAGTACCGAAGGCAAAGATATACATCAGGCCATACCAACGAATGAGGCCAAGGACAGGCACTCCAGGAAAAATTTCTGGATGAATCCAAGAAGGATAATTCAAGTACAATGGCATGGAGAAATCCTTTAGATTTTAAAGCCCTGGGAAACAGCTTTGAGTAACTTAGATTTGAGCAACTGGTTCTCTTTTCGTATTTGAGTCAACTCAAACTGCTGTGATTTAATGACTTCTGTTAAGTCTCCTGTGGTAAGGGCACCACTTCCCAGCAAATCTTCCACATAGGACATCTTTGTTTCTAAATCTTCAGCTGCTTCTGCTTCGGCTTGTTCAAAACTATCTGAAACTCCGTCAAAGGTGATGGTTTGAGAAGAGATAATCTTATCGGCAATACGATAAATAGATTGAGCCAACATGGATTGAGGCTTGTAAATAATGATGGGCAAGCGAGATTCCAAAGCCTTGTCCTGCAAGCTGTCACGATAAATAATACCAAGGTGCTCCATCTCCAAGCCTAAGTATTCGCTACAAGAACGGCGGATTTTTAGGGATTTCTCTGCATCTCGTGGCTCATCAATCATGTTCAAGATAAGGCGAGGTCTAAACTGACTCATGCGGTGCTTGAACAGGGCTGCACTTTGAGGATCAATGGTAGCAATGTTTTCCACCAGTTTAGGAATGTAGAGACGCTGTAAAGATGTTGCATCTGCTTTCAAGTGCTCTAAGTAGTTGTAGGCCTTGGAATTCTTCTTGAAGGTGTTATACATCATGCGGAAAACTGCATTTTTCAGGAAAAGGTAGCCATTCAAGGTGGCGGTAACCGTTGGGGCTGTAACTACAATACCTTGGGGTGATAGGAGGAATAAATCCAAGATGGTAAGATGGGTGCCTGCCCCCAAGTCAACAATCAAGTAGTCGGCATCGAGCTTTTGGAGCTTTTTTACCAAGTCGTTTTTTTGCGCAATTTTCAAGGCTGTTAATCCTGGAATTTCGGAGTCACCAGGAATAAATCGCACGTTTTTGTATTCAGAGTCAAGAATAACATCTTCGAATTTTGCTTGGCCAGATAGATAGGTTCCTATGCCTTGTTTTGGAGCCTGATGGCCAATAACAAGATGCAAGTTTGAAGCACCTAAATCCAAGTCTGCCAGAATAACCTTTTTGTCTGCTTGGCCTAGGGCAATGGCCAAGTTTGCTGAAATAAGGCTTTTGCCTACACCACCTTTACCACTGGCTACTGGAATTATCTGCATGAATTTCATCTCCCTCGTCTTGTTGAATTTCTTCTTCCTTGTCTTTATGTAAAAGGAAGAGTAGTCCTAGTATAACATCTATTATTAAAAATATCAGTAGAATTCCCATTCGTTTTAGGGAATAATAATTAGTCAATTCTGCGTTGTCAAAAGCAGGAATTAAGGTCATCTTCATAAAGGGAAAAAATCCTGCGATAGAAAAGAATTTACTATAGGAATAAATTCTTCTGTATACCTTTTTTTCTTCTGGACGAGGTGAAAGATAGATGAAAAAAACTAATAACAGGGGCAGGAGTAACAAGGGGGTCGCCATATACCATGAAGCGGGGAGTACATTAATATTGACTTCTGGTCGAAAAGTAAAAATAACAAGGAGCCGTAAGAGTTCGTAGCAAATAAATCGAAACTTTTTTGCGGGGGTAGAGGTTTTCATACGAAAAGTGTACGGAAAGGGGCGGTGATAGTCAAGGTAGACTAGTTGATGGTGATGATGCTGCGGGGTGGTACAGATTCTGTAACCCAAGTATTACCACCAATAATGCTATCGTGACCAATAACGGTATCTCCCCCAAGGATGGTTGCTCCTGAGTAAATGGTAACATTATCCTCGATGGTGGGATGCCGCTTGCAACAGCGTTGTTCCTTGTGGACGCTTAATGCACCCAGAGTTACTCCTTGGTAGAGCTTTACGTTGTTGCCAATGATGGTGGTTTCACCAATAACAACGCCAGTTCCGTGGTCAATGAAGAAGGCTTCTCCGATGGTGGCTCCAGGATGGATGTCGATGCCAGTTTTACCGTGAATATATTCACTCATGATGCGAGGAATGATGGGAACACCGTTTTGATGTAGCTCGTGGGCAATGCGGTGTACGGCAATGGCTTCGATTCCAGGATAGGAAAGAATGATTTCCTCTGTGGAACCAGCGGCGGGATCCCCTCGTAGTGCTGAGTCTATGTCCAAGATGATTTTTTTGCGGATTTCTGGAATCTGTTCGATCAAGGCAATGGCTGTTTTTTCCGCCAGCTTTGTACAAGCTGATTGCTCCAACCCCCGCTGTCGGCACAGGTATAATGTTGCCTTTTTGATTTCTCCAGTGAGTCCAGCAACGATTTTGTTGACTCTAGCTCCTGTAATATACCGAAGATTATCTGCATCCAGTTGTTCCACTGTTCTAAAACCAGGAAAAAGCAAGGTGAGTATTTCCAGTAACATATCGATTACATTCTGTCTATTTGGAAAACTTTGTGCATTGCTGAGATTTATACAGCCATAATCATTGTATGAAGTTAATATATTGGAAATAAGATTGTCAGTTGTCATAATCTTTTACAAATATACTTTATTTTTGTAAAATCGACAATGAACCAGTTTATGGGGCTCTGTTATTTTTCCCAAGGGGCAAAATCAGCGATGGCTTGAACCTTTTTGCAAGCATCGTTATAACCAGCTTCGTAGAGTCGTTGCAGGGCTTGCTGATTTTTTGACAGACGACCAATCACTACCTCTGGTGCGGGGCGAAATACAAAGGCCTTGCCTTCCTGCTCCAGTTGCTGGATGTAGTCCAAGGTTTCGTTGTATTTTTGCCATCGCTGCAGGTTCATGTCGATGAGGGCTGGGTATTTCTTGTACATGAATCCCAGAGCCTTTTCCGTGGAACTGGAAACTGGCTTTTTTCGGTAACCTGCTGGTTGGGTCAAGATGATAATGTGCTTGGTGTGGCCATCTTTTTCTGCCTGGCGAACGGGAATTGAATCTGAAATGCCACCGTCGAACCAGTCAAATCCGTCTATGGTAACAGGTTTGCCGATGATGGGCAGGGAAGATGAGGCTTCTAGCCACAGGAGGGCTGATTCTGGGGAATCGGGGCAGATGTAGTGGGCTTCTCCAGTGGTGGCCTTGGTGGATACCACGTAGAATTTGCGGTTTTCGTTTTGGTTTTGGAAAAAAGTATGCCAATCGACACAATCGGTGGCGGGAATGGTACGGAAGATATAATCAAAGCCAAAGTAGGTACCATGACGAAGGAAACACCACAACCCTGAATAGCTTGATTTTTTTACGTGGTTTACGTTTACTCGTCGAGCTCTGTCAAACTGGCGAGAAATATAGGATAAAGCATGACAGGAGCCTGCACTAACACCATAGGTGTTGTTCCAGTACATATTCTGCTGGATAAAACAATCAAGGATTCCTGCGGCATACATACCACGCATTCCGCCACCTTCCACAATCACTGAAATTTTTTCCATGAAGGTATTGTACCACAGGAAGGGAATGTAGTCATCACTCCGTTGCTAAGGCCTTTCTTTTGCTAGCAGTAAAAAAATTGGCGAAAATCGGGGTAGCGGTATACCACGAAACTTGAGATCATATTTAATCCATGAGTTGGAGAATGGCTTCTATCGGGAGAGAAGTACAAAGTTGAACTTGGTCTAAAGACAAACCTAAAGCCAACATTGCTTTCGCCGTCTCCAGTGCCTTCTGGTAGGCTCCACGTTCCAGCCCGATGGAGATACCTTCTTCCCGGCCAGTGGCAAGTCCAGTGTGTAATCCTTCTGCATATCCATCTTGGCGGCACTCCATCATACGGGATGTGTAGGTAAGATACATGTTTCTCTCCTCTTTTTCTTGCTTCATTCGAGCAATGGATTCATCCAGCTCCTTGGTAAAGGCTGTTTGTGCAACTTTATCTTTGATATAATCATAAAATAAGCGTAAATCTAGGTCAAGGTTACTGAGGTCTTTGGCGGTGGTGTTTAAGAAAATCTTTTCAGTACCATCTTCCAAGAGAATTGGTTCATCGTAATTGATACAGTAGTTCTGGAAGGTATAAAATGGTTTACCCTTGTGGAACGGGTCAAAGGTGCAGATGAAGATGACGTAGTTTTGTTTCAAATCCTTGTACTGGGAGCCTTTCGGTGTGGTGTCAATGTCAGCTGCAGCCTGGTAGTAGCGAGCTCTACGGGGAAGGTCTCCGTGGTTTGAAGCTTGCATCTCTACGTTTACAACTTTGTTCTCGTCCTTGAGAGACACGTCCATGATGATCCCCTTGGTGTTGGGCTCAATCTGGATGGCGTGGTGACTGGTGAGGAACTTGATTTTGCCTACTTTAACCTTCAGAATCATCTCAAGCAAGGTGCGACAGAGTTTCTTGTTTCGCATAACTCGGGTGAAAATAAAGTCGTCGGTAATGTCTAGGTCTTCCCAACGTTTGAATTTTGTGGTGGTTTGATTTTCCATTCAGTCTCCGTGAAAAAGTGTTTCATAAATATTATAGACTTGGAGGTGAAAAAAACTGCGTTTTTGCAGGAGAGAGCTTCATTTTTTTTAGTTTCCCAAGAAGGGGCTTTTTTGTACGGGCTGGAGAAGAATAGCCACACGTATTTGCTTATGGTTAACGCCACTCACATTTGGTCAGGGGCAATGACCTGTACAGGAAAGGGGTCATGACCTGTACCACTTAAGCTCTAGCCTTGTTCTTATTTTTTCATATTTTATTTATCTCCCCAGTAGGTAAGATTATTGTCTTAAATCCATACAATATAGTACACTGTGCTGAAATTTATGTCGAATTACCTTTATAAGGAGTAGGATATGAAACAATGTAAGAATATTGCGGTGGTGCTGATGACGCTGCTGTTGGTTTTAGGAAATGTCAGTGCCTTTGAGCAGGGCTGGATACTGAATATGAAGGCCAATGTCGGTGGCTCTCTTACCGTTCCTTCTATTTCTCAGGCTGATTTGTCCAAGATGGGGGCAAATAAGATGGAAGGGATGGTTGGTTTTATTGGTGGAGGCAAAGCTGAGGTTGGTTATATTTTTGATGCTCCCACATATTTTAATTTGCCAGATCATGCCTTTAGTGGTGTAGGAGCCTTTGGGTATATCGGTGTAGGACAAGGTTATGCTGGACAGGTTTCTGGATCACTTGTAGAAGGCAAGCAAATAGATGTTTTTGTTAATGTATTCTATACTCCTGTTATTAATTTAGGAGCTACTGGTAAAGCTTACTTCTTTGACAACCGTTTGGCAGTGGGGCTTTCTCTTGGAATGAAGATGATTGCAGATACCTCTCCTGAATATGAGATTTATTCTACAGAGCCTGATACTATTCAACCAGAAGTTGGTACAATTATTGTTGATGAATGGATGATGAAGAATATGAATCCCTTTATGGCTAGCTTTGAGCTTTTGGCAGAGTACAGTGTGCCAATTTTACCTACAACAGAGTTGATTTTAGGGGGATATGCCCAGTTTAATATTTTTAAGCCAAAGTATTTAACTATGCCAGATTCTGTGATGCAAATGGCAATAACAAATTTCGACTTTGACCCTAAAGCTCCAGTAAATTCATATTTTATCAATTCCTTTGACTTTGGATTAACATTTGCATTGGGATTCAAACTCTAGTTCACTTAAAATTGATTTTGGAGGCAAAATGAAAATTGTAAGGTTTCTTTCAATAAGTATTTTACTTTCTGTATTCTTTTCCTGTAGCCATGGATTCCTTAAGGATCCACGACTATATAATCCTAAAAGAAAAGCTTCACAAGTAGTTGCTCCAGATGTAGAGCTTGAGCTGACTGCTGGTGTTGATCCCTTCGACAAGCTGGAGGAATGGTTCAATAATCCTAACAGCAATGGTGATGGCAGCACGGAGGAAAGTAAGCAAAAGCTTGATTTTCCAGCTTCAGATTTTGATAAATTGGGAATTACAGGCTCTTTCAATATGCAGAATGTGCCATCGTATAGTGTTCAAAGCTCTGCTGTATCTTGGGAAGAATCGAATAGGGATTTGAGGGAATTTAAATGGAAAGGTCCTGATACTACTGGTCAAGGATATACGATTTCAAATGTTACCTATTATCAGTATCGGGGAATAAATAGACTCTATGGCAATGATAGCTCATATAATGTTCAGCTTCAAGAAACAGCAAATAGAAATCCAAAGCTTAGCCGTTTCTACTTTTATCGTTTTACTGGTAAAGGTGGTGGAATTGCGGATTTGGATAACTGCCTTTTCGCTGTTGATACTTATTCAAAATTTATTTTTGCGTATGCAGAGCCTGTAGCATTTACCAGTATGGGTGCACCTACACAGTGGAGTCCCACAGATTTGAATAAATATTCAGATACAGATCCAACTCGATATATGTTCTATGAGTATGATCCTGTGGGATATTTTGTAAAAAATGGAGATAGTTATTCTGCTGTTTTGTACAGCTGGTTTACAGAAAACCTTGCAGTGGGTAATTACAAGGCACAAATGGGTACTGGCAGTGGAGACGCCACAAAGACTCCGGAAGGAGCGGGAAAGTCACCTTTCAATTCTCATGATAAAGATTATTTTGTCGACAACATAAAGATTTGGGCAAAACTTGCATTTATTAGTCGGCCTTCCGAGACAGATGAGTATGGTATTTCTCATGAGAATGGTTCTTGGCTATATAGTTATGTCTTTGATGCAGAGAATAGTACCATAACAGAGAAAAAAGAACAGTACGGGACTGGTAAGGTAGAAAATGGTCGAACTTTTACTTATATTTCTGCTGAATCAGCATCTGAGGCTCTCTTCAAGGATAGCAATAATAATGAATGGATTTTTAATATAGGGGAGAGTGGCAATTCATTTACTCTAGTTAAAGGTAATGAGAAAATAGAAGCAAGTGCAGGAAGCGATCCTGGACCATCTTGGTTGATTCGTGTTCGTGGTAAAACTTATGAAGGAAGTGGTTACACTTATGAATTTTCGGAAGATGGAAAAACCATCAAATTGAGTAACGGAAGGACTTATACCTATGCTCAGCAAGATGAAAATACTAGAGCTGTTTACAAACAGCAAGCTGCTGTGTTTTGGGGAGCAAAACTTACTGACAATGATAGTTGTCTTATGTGGACACCTACAAGTTGGATTTCTGCAGGTGCCACACCATCTTCTCTTGCTAATGAATATCCTGCATGGATTCAAGTTATAAAAGCAGGCAATTTCACTGAAAATGTAAAGGGAGTAACTTTCTCATATCGTGAGGCAGATGGTTATACTGGTTCCGATGGAAAGGGGTATGGATTAAACTTGAAGAGCATCAAATTTTCCTTTGATGGTAAAACTGCAGAGTTTATTACAACTCCTTGGCGGGGAAACGGAGAAAAATATGCAACTTACACAATGGACGAAAATGAAATTCCAACCGATTCAAAAGCTGTTTACGGTGGGAAGGAGTTTGTCCTAGATGATTCTGTTCACGTTTTAACTGTGGATGGGGTTAAGTACTATCGTAATTTTGTTGATCCTGGGCCATCTTTTAAGAATCGTGTAAAGGATAATCCATCTTTTAGCAGCACAGATGGAAAAACTTCTTTCAAGTTCTTGGAAGGTGGCAACAAACTTGAGGTATCTTGGACAACTAAGGTTTTGTTCTTTGAAACGAAGAGTACCGAAACATATAACTTCGAGAGGGATGATCAAGATAGAAGATGTGCTGTATACCATGTGTACACTGGTATTTGGCAGTTTTATGGTATTGAATTAAGTAATAATGACAATACAATAAAAATGACAAGTTCTAGTAGTAAAGAGGTTATTCAGTGGAATACATTGGGATGGGATTCTTATAGACAGTAGAAGAATTAAGTTCTTGTATCAGAACTGAATTATCCTAATCCATCTACGCCCCATCTATCCTTCTGGGTAGGTGGGGCTTTTTTGTGTGCTTGTGTGTGAAGGCAGGCTTCCAAGATGTGGCTTTGGGGTTTAGCTGAGGGATGGCGGGCTCACGAGAAAGAGTTTGCGGGATTGGATTGGGAAAGCGGGCTATTGGCAAGCCCCGACGGTGTAGGTGGGTTGCTGGGGGTG
>JAEIGA010000339.1_pt1 | contig 67965 bp, 45 predicted proteins | sample 9270691 | NCBI WGS metagenome assembly JAEIGA01 (sample SAMN17057246, study PRJNA624740) | gut metagenome | biome: biome; isolation source: fecal sample | host: Bos grunniens | place: China: Xizang | collected 2019 | reverse complement strand
GCCACGCGAACATTTATACAATGGAGGTGTGGCGAGATAGAGATACCCATTTTCGATAATTGGACGCATGCGACGGAAGAAGAATGTCATCAACAATGTTGCAATGTGGCTACCATCGACGTCGGCATCGGTCATGATGATGATTTTGTGGTAGGCGAGACGTGAAAGGTTGACTTGTGTTTTGTCTTCTTCAGTGCCAATTGTTACACGCATTGCACGGAATAGGTTGGCGATTTCTTCGTTGTCGAATATTTTGTGTTCCATTGCTTTTTCTACATTGAGGATTTTGCCTCGTAATGGTAGAATTGCTTGGAAGGTGCGATCGCGACCTTGTTTTGCAGTACCACCTGCAGAGTCCCCTTCGACAATAAAAAGTTCGCAGTCTTCGGCTGTGCGTGATGAGCAGTCGGCAAGTTTGCCGGGAAGACCACCACCACTAAGAGGTGATTTGCGAAGAATTTTAGCACGAGCATTGTAGGCTGCGTGGCGAGCTTGTGCGGCTACTATGACTTTTTCTACGATAGTTTTAGCTTGTTTTGGATGCTCTTCAAGATAGTTGCGAAGAGCTTCGCTCACAGCTTGCTGCACGGCACCAATTACTTCGTTGTTGCCAAGTTTGGTTTTAGTTTGTCCCTCAAATTGGGGTTCCATGACTTTTACCGAAATAACAGCCGTAACACCTTGACGGAAGTCGTCGCTGGCAATCTCGATTTTAAGTTTGTCGAGCATTTTGTTGTCTTCGGCATATTTTTTCAATGTAGCTGTCAACCCACGACGGAAGCCGGTTAGGTGTGTACCTCCTTCTATCGTGTTTATGTTGTTAACGTAAGAGTAAACGTTTTCGTTGAATGTGCTGTTGTATGTCAATGCAACTTCTACAGGAATTCCCTGGCGTTCGGTGTTGAGATGGATAACGTCGTTGATGAGTGATTCTTTGTTGCCATCGATGTACTCTACAAATTCGCGGAGACCATCTTGGGAATAGAATGTTTCGTTTTTAGCTATTCCGTTTTCGTCAACGACACGCTTGTCGGTTAGCTTTAATGTGATTCCTGCGTTAAGGAATGCCAAGTCGCGAAGACGATTAGCAAGTGTAGTGTAATCATACACTGTTTCGGTGAAGATTGTACCGTCGGGTTTGAATGTTACACTTGTGCCGGTGTGGTCGGTATCGCCAACGACGCACAATTCGGTGGTTGGTTTGCCGTAGGCATATTCTTGTACATGGATTTTGCCTCCACGATGTACTTCGGCACGGAGGTATGATGAAAGTGCGTTAACGCACGATACGCCCACGCCGTGAAGACCACCGGATACTTTGTAAGAGCCTTTGTCAAATTTGCCACCGGCATGAAGCACTGTAAGCACAACCTCGAGTGCACTTTTGTTTTCTTTTTCATGAATGTCAACGGGGATACCACGACCATTGTCGACAACTGTGATAGAGTTGTCCTCGTTGATTGTTACATCAATGTGGCTTGCGTGTCCGGCAAGGGCTTCGTCGATAGAGTTGTCAACTACCTCATATACCAGGTGATGCAAGCCTTTGACGCTGATGTCGCCAATGTACATTGCAGGACGTTTACGCACAGCTTCCAAGCCTTCAAGGACTTGGATATTACTGGCACTATATTCCTCTTCTAATTCTGCCATAAATTTGGAGTCTATTTTAGTGATATTTTTATTCTTAAATTTAGGAAAAGAAAGGAGTTGTTAATGCCTTCCTTTCAGCAAACAAAGATACTAAATTTTCAATGGATGACAAAATTTTTTACTATTAGATTTGCTAATATTTTTGTTGTTGTAAAATGTAATGCAATAGTGAAAAAATGTAAAATTGGAAGTCTGTTCTTGCATAACTAAAAAATAGTGTCTAAATTTGCACCGCTTTTAACCAAAACGGGGTGTAGCTCAGCCAGGTTAGAGTACGCGTCTGGGGGGCGTGTGGTCGGAAGTTCGAATCTTCTCACCCCGACTGATAAATAGGTCTTAACGATTTCGTTGAGACCTATTTATTGTGTTTAGATTTCTGTTTTTGTCGTTGGAATGGACTTAATGTTGGTGTAAAAGTCGAATAAATCTTAAAAATGGCATTCTTAAATTTTTGTTTTCGTATTGTGTAATGCTTAGAATCTGAAATTAAAAAATGATTAAAGTTGTGGGAAACGAAATTTGTAGAAATAAAGAGTTGAAAGCAATTTATAAATGCTTTTTTATAAAGTCAAATGTGGATTTTTTGACAGAGGAGTATGTAGAACATACAGAATGGAAAGGCATAGATTCAAAATCGTCATTATCATTCAAAGACGAGAAGAGTATAGAGGAGTTGTTTGAATTGTCGAATAAAGAACGATTTATTGAAAAAAGTAGTAATGCGGAGTTGCGTATAAAGGTGTTGCATTCTTCCGCTTTATTACCTTTGTTGGTGCTCTATAATGTAAGTAATGAGAATAATCTGGTAATAAAAATAGGAGAAGATAACGTTGTGTTTGATGAGGTTTATTTTGAAGTGCAAAATAAGGCTTTTGCATCGGGCTATCCATCTAAGGTTGATGTTGCTCTCGTGTCAAAAAAGAGTGAAATAGTGCTATATGTTGAGTCTAAATTTACAGAATATTTGAGTGGGAATGTGTCTAATAAATTTAGTAACAAGTATGAGGAAATTGTGAAAAGAGTATTAGGTGATAAATAAGAAAAATGTAGTGATGGAAGGCTGAAAATTAAGGATTATACTTATGGAGAAGGTGTAAAACAGTTGATTGCTCACTTTGTGGGGATTTGTAAGGGGGCAGTAAATAGGAAAAATGAGGCTGATAAGTATGTAAAAGAAGGATACAAAGTTTGTTTGGCAGGGTTGTTATTTAAGTTTGATAAGGTGTTAGATAAAGGACGATTTGAAAAATATTCGAAACAGTATGAGGAGATCTCAAGAAAGCTAAATGATATATACGAATCGTGTGAAAATCACACCGGAGCAGGTTGTAATTGTAATGAAATAGATTCTAATATAATGATTTCAAATGCCCCTAAGAATTTTGAAGTGTTGCCAAAATTGTTGACATATCAAGGCATTCTTAAAGACTCCCCGGGTTTTAAGGTTGATGAAATGGTGCGAAAATATTATCAATTATAATAATGTCTTATTACAACAAAAAGTGAAATTCTAAGGTCCCTCTTTTTATTGTAAATTTTTGTGCTATCGTTTAATCCATGTGTGATTTTGGCGGTAGTTGCGACGACTGTTTAACTTGTAAATGGCATTGTAGAATGGTCGAGTCATAACAAACCATGGAATAGTTATTAATAAACGACGTGATTTTAGGGCATTTAATGCTCCTCTCCAAGTGAAGATGATAGGAATCCATAATCCAATACCTAATGCTATGACAATGGTGGTCGGGAATAGGCTAGGCAAGGTAGTGAGGATTGTAGCGATAGAGAGTAGAAGCCAAATCCAAAGGATTAGCGAGCATGTTCCAAAAAAGTAGCGTACACCTTTACGAATAAATCGAGAAGTATAGCTGTATCGACGTTTGAGGATTTTGTGGGTTTCCTTGTCATTGTGGAAACGACATTCGATGATTGAGTCGGGAGATAGCTCAACGGTGGTGTTGTGAGAATTCGCTATTTCGTTGATAAATACGTCGTCATCGCCATAGTGGAGGTTTAGTGAGCGAGAAAATCCTTTGTTGTCGAAAAAACATTGACGGCGATATGCAAGGTTATAACTAAATCCACGATAGGGAGAGTTGGCGATGGCGGCATATAGGTATGTGACGGCTTCGGCTACACGATCAAAAGCACGACGTCGGCGTCCCATTGATTTGTCGGATTTGGGATTAGGTGTAGCATAGCCGATTACGATGTCTATGTTGTTGTTGAAATTTCGAGTCATTAAAGAAAGCCAATTCGATGAGTTGATGCGAGAGTTGGCGTTCACTAAAACGATTGTTTCGTGTCGAGCGGCTTTTATACCGAGCGTTAAAGCTAATTTTTTACGAGAGAGGTTGCGAGAGCGGTCGGGTGTAAATGTGAGATATAAATTGGGGTATCTCAACTCAAGTTCGTTTACGATATCACGAGTGGATTCTGAAGAACCATCATTAACTACGATTACTTCAAACTGAGCTGGATAGTCTTGTTCAAGTATTTGAGGGAGTAACTTTGATAGGTTTGTAGCTTCATCGTTGGCATAAACGATGACCGATGCCGATGGACGAGTGGCAGATGATGGCTCTAAAGAGTTTTTACTTATTTCGGAACTGGAATAATTGATCGTTGAGACGCAGTTTTTTTGATGTTTGGCTATTCGAGCGATTCTTCCACGATAGAAAATAAGTAGAAAAATCACACAAAATGCGATGCATGACAATAGTATGATTGTGATTGTTGAAATCTCGAAATTAAAAAGGAATTGCATAACTGTAGATTTATGACCACAAAGTTACAAACATATCCTCAAAATTAAAAATGGAAAATGAAGTAAATGAAGAATCCAAATAGAAACGCAATGTTTTTTGTAGATATTAGAGCTTAATAAAATGAAAAACTTTTTTTTCGCAAAGATAATTGCTAACTTTGCACTCGCAAAAAAAAAGGTGATGAGTTATAATAATATTGAGTGAAGCTCGTTACTATAATAGTAATGAAATATATATTTTTAAGAATAAATATGAAAAAATGTTTACTATATGCGATGGCTGTTATTGCTTTCGCTGTATCTTCGTGTTCGTCATCAAAGAACTCTCTAACCTATTTTGAAGATATAAAAGGAATTGAGTCGGGAAATATTTCATCTGTAGAGTATTCTGTTAAGATAATACCTAATGATGAATTGTTTATAACTGTAACATCATTAATCCCACAAGCAACAGCTGCTTATAACTTGCCTGTTTCTAATCCAGGAATGTTAGAGGTGTTCAATGTGACAACTCAACCCCAACAACAAACTTATATAGTTGATAAAGCCGGATATATTGATGTCCCTGTTATCGGAAAAGTCCATGTGGAAGGTTTAACAACACAACAAGTTAAAGAAAAAATGGTAGAGCTTATTAGTAAAGATGTTGATGATCCAATCGTGCGTGTGGAATTAGTTAATTTCCGTGTGAATGTGTTGGGTGAAGTTCAAAAACCAGGAGCAGTTTCTGTTAAAAGAGAACGTTATTCTGTTCTTGATGCACTTGCTGATGCAGGAGATTTAACTGAGTTTGGTGAACGCTCTAATGTTTTGTTAATTAGAGAAGAAAATGGAACCAAGACATATCATCGTTTGAATTTAAATGAAGCATCGGTATTGTCTTCTCCATATTTTTATTTAAAACAAAATGATGTGATTTATGTTGAGCCAAATGAAATACGCAAGGACAATTCAAAATATAATCAAAATAATGCATTTAAACTCTCAGTGATTTCTACAATAGTCAGTGCATGTTCAGTTGTAGCATCATTGGTTATCGCATTGGCAATAAAATAATACTAAATCTTAATATTGAATAATAGATATGGCAGTCAATACAAATAATAAGCAATCCGACAACATTAATATAATCGAACTGATAGAAGAATATAAATCGAAATGGGTATACTTTGCTATTTCGGTTTGTGTTTTCTTGTGTTTGGGTGTGGCATATGCGTTGTTGAAGAAACCTGTTTATAACATTCATGCAAGTGTGTTGATTTCACAGGAGGATCAGTCAGGTGGTGCGAATGATATGATGAAGCAGTTCAATCTGGGAGATATGTTTGGAGGATATAGCTCTGTATATGATGAATTGTCAATTATGACATCTCATGATGTAATGACGCAGACGGTTAAGGATTTGGGCCTTAATATTGATTATACTGTCAGAAGAAATATTCTTAAGAAAGAATTCAGATATAAGAATTCTCCGGTAGAATTGAGTTGCAATCCGGCAATTTCCGATACGTTGCGTCATCATTTGTATTTTAAATTAAAAATCTCTGAGGATGACAAGGTTGATATCGAAGCAATAGTGGATGATGATATTGACGCCTTGGCGGAGATTGAAGATGCGGAGTTCCCGGTTGAACTTAAAACTTTATATGGGACTTTTGTGTTTGCAAAGACATCATATTATGATGCATTAAAGGAGGATTGTGGTTCATTTAAGGTGTATATATCAATGCGAGGTTACGAGTCAAAGGCTGAATTGTTAGCGAAAGATTTGCAGATAGGTATTCCTGATAAAGATGCAAATGTGATAGGTCTTGATTATCGGACACCGTATATCGATTATGGTAAAAAAATTGTAAATACGGCAATCGATAATTATAATAGAAAAGGAATTATTAGCAAACAGATAAAGGACTCTAAAACTGCAGAATTTATCGAAGAACGCCTTGAAACACTTGTGAGTGAGCTTAATGCGACAGAAGAAACGATAGAAGCCTATAAGCGATCACATAATACATCAAGCGTATCGGCTGAGGCTACGTATCTTTTCGGAAGAAAAAAAGCATTGGAAAATCAGTTGATTGAGGCTGAAACCGAATTTGAAATACTTGAAATGACTCGCGAGTTCATTGCTAATCCTGAAAATAAATATTCGTTGATTCCGATGACTGGTGTCGGTTCTGCACAAACTGCCATAACAACGTATAATGAAATGATAATGGAACGCATGAAGCTTGAAAATAATGCGAAGGTCAATAACGTTGTGCTTCAAACATTGAACAAGCAGATTGATGCAATGCGAGAAAATATAAATAAAACACTTGATAAGATTTATGAAAATTCATTTGTCAGGTTATCGGAATTAAGAAAACAGACACAGCAATCACAATCAAAGTTAAGTGACATTCCTACCCAAGAACGAGAGTTCGTGAGTATTAAACGTCTGCAAACCATAAAAGAACAATTGTATCTTTATCTTCTCCAGAAACAGGAAGAAACGGTTTTGAATATAGCAAACACGATGGAACGCGGTATCGTTATAGACAGAGCATACGCGTTTAATAAACCGGTGAGTGCATCTAAAAGGAATGTAATCTTGATGTTCTTTATGTTGGGTCTAATTGCTCCTGTAGTATATTTATATTTAAGAAGTCTTCTGAGAAATAAATTCAGTACGAAGGAGGAACTTGAGAAGCATACAAAAATGCCTATTCTTGGCGAAATGTGTACAAGTCAGAGTGGAGAGACTTTAGTTGTTAAATCTGGTGGATCGTCATCTGTTGCTGAATTGTTCCGATTGATACGTTCAAATCTGCAATTTATTTTAGGTGGAACGAATAATAAGGTAGTTGTTGTGACATCTACTGTATCGGGAGAAGGTAAATCATTTATTTCGATAAATCTTGCAGCGTCGCTTGCAATGTTGGGCAAAAAGGTGTTGTTAGTGGGAATGGATATCCGTTGTCCTAAATTGGCTGAATATTTGAACTTAAAAGTAGGGAAAGGCTTAACCGAATATTTGTCATCGCAATCAATCAGTATTGATGATATTGTCATCAAAAATGCGATACAAGAAAATATGGATATTATAGTGGCGGGACCTGTACCTCCAAACCCATCGGAACTGCTTGCCTCTTCAGGTGTAGATGGTTTATTTAGTGAATTGAGAGAAATATATGATTATATAATTATTGATAGTGCTCCTGTAGGAATGGTTAGCGATACATTCTCATTAGCTCGTATTTCAGATGCTACGGTTTATGTGTGTCGTGCAAATTATACAAAACTAAAAGATATAGAATATGTCAATTCTTTATATGCCGACAATCGATTGAAACGTATGTCATTAGTCGTAAATGGGACCGAAATGAAGAAAGGCTATGGGTATGGTTATAGCAAGTAATTGAATATGGGAATAGGTAAAAATTTTCTATATAGCAGTGTGCTCACTGTTTCCAACTATTTGTTCCCATTTATTCTTTATCCCTATGTCTTGAGAACTTTAGGAGTAGAGAACATAGGAGTATGCGATTTTGTTGATAGTATAATTAACTATTTTGTGTTGTTTTCTATGCTTGGAATCTCGATTGTGGGTGTCAGGGAGATTGCTCAAGCAAATGTTGATAAAGACAGATTGAATAGTGTCTTTACTTCGTTAATCGTACTTAATGCTTGCACTACAATAATAGCTGTAATCGGGCTTGTGTTTGCGGTGTATTTTATCCCTGCTCTTGGGGCATATAAAGAAATGCTGTTTATCGGCATAATTAAATTGGTAGGAAATTTTCTGTTGATTGAGTGGTTCTACAAGGGGATAGAGAATTTTAAGTATATAACGATTCGCACGGTTGCGGTAAAGACAGCATTTTTGATATCGGTCTTTGTGCTTGTTAGAAATGCTTCGGACTATAAGGTTTACTATTTCTGTTATGCAATGATGTATGCATTGAATGCAGTCATTAATTGTCTGTACGCATCAAAGATTGTGCGATTCAGCATAAATAAACTCCAATTTTTGCCGTTGATAAAGCCATTCATTATAATGGGGGTGTACTTAATATTGACATCGATGTACACAACATTCAATAGTGCCTACTTGGGTTTTGTGTGTTCAACTACACAAGTTGGCTATTATACCACTGCATCAAAGATGTTTACTTTGTTATTGGCTATTTATACGGCATTTACGGTAGTGATGTTGCCTCGAATGAGTGCGTTGCTGGCACAGAATAGGAAGGAGGAATTTAAAGCACTTATTGAGAAATCAGTAGATGCCTTATTGTGTGTGTCAGTTCCTATAATCGTATTCTCTGTAATATTTGCCCCCGAACTGATTGCATTTATTGCCGGAGATGGTTATGAGGGAGCCATTAATCCCGCACGTGTGGTGTTGCCGTTGGTATTTATCATTGGTTACGAGCAGATTCTTGTGATACAGACATTGATGCCATTAAAAAAAGATAAAGTGATACTTACCAATTCATTGATTGGTGCTATTGTCGGTGTTTCGATGAATGTACTAATGGTGAAGACGTTACAAAGTACGGGGTCTTCCATAGCTTGGCTGTTATCGGAAATTGCTGTGCTCATCAGTGCACAATATTATGTGAGAAAGTATCATGAGATAAAATTCCCATTTAAGAAACTGTTTGTAAATGTAATTGCTTATGTGCCGTGTGTGGCATTGTTGTATGCACTTACAACATTGACAAATATGACACTGATGGGCACATTGACGATTGCGGCAGTAATTTTGATTGTATATGTTGCAGGTGTTCAATATGTATGGTTGAAAAATGAGGTGTTCATGCAAGTAGTAAAGCGAAGTGTGGCAGTTATAAATATTAAATCTGGCAAGGTATGATATTTACTGTTATAGGCATATTAATATTGTGGTATGGCTTTTATAACCTGAAAAAAGGGTTTCTCGCTTTTTTGGTGTTTAAGATAATTCTTGTAACCAATATTACGCTTGTGTCAGTACCAGGCGTCCCGTTATTGACGCTTGACATGTTCATGACGATGGTGTATTTCGGTTTGTTTATGGTCCAACGCAAGAAGATGTCCTATACGCACGTACCGTTTCCGTATAAGAAACCATTCATATTGCTTATTATATCATGGACAATATCCACAATATTTGCCTATGTGGGAGTGAAATCGGCTTTTTCGTCACTGATAGGGCAGATATGTCAGGATGTTATAATGATATGGTTGCTCTGGGTATTGGTAGAGGATGAGGATGATTATGACTTTTTGATAAAATGGTTTACCGTTGTATTCTTTATTTCGTGTGTCTATGGATTTTTTGAAAAAATGACATTTACCAATCCGTTGATGGAATATGAGATAAGCTTGGTCGGTGATGATGAGCGTGCTATAAACTTCAGTTATGAGGGCGATGAGAATCGAGGAGGATGGCGAGTTCAATCGGTATTCTCACATGCGATAGGTGCCGGAATAAATTGGGCAATGTTCTTTTGTTGGATATTAACACTGATATATGTTAAGCGGTACAACAGAGTAAACCTGACTTCATCTCTTATTGTGGCGATGTTATGTATTCCTTGTATTTTGTTTACAAGTAGCCGCAGTCCTATGGTTTTTTTGGCGATTAATAGCCTGTGTTTTGTGAATTTTAAGAATAAAAATTTTGTTAAAGCCTTTATAGTAGGGGTTGTTCTTGTTATTGCACTTTCTCCATTCTTTGCGGAATATGCCAATAATATTCTCAGTCTTGTCGATGATAAGGCAGCGGCAGAGGTCGGGGGGAGTGATGCCGATATGCGTATGGGGCAGTTGGCTGCTTCTGTGGCCTTAATGAGTATGTCCCCGATATACGGTCTTGGATACAAGTTTATGAATGAAATGAGGCTGATGTTGGTGGATGACTTGATGGGGCTTGAGAGTATGTGGTTTAGAATAATGACGCAGTTCGGTATAATAGGAATTGTCGTGAATCTTATATTTGCCTATTTCTCGTTAGTGAGAATCCCGTTGAAATATCGTTCGCTACAGATTTTTTTCATATCCTTGGCTTATTGGGTTGTGGGTACTATAACCTCTGTGCCCGGAATGTTAATGTATATGTATTATCTTATAATATTTATGTGGATTAAGTCATCACCTGTATATAAACAACAGTTAGAGGATTCACATAATAGCTGATAAAATCTTTATTGATGGTTGATGTAAGTATTGTAATAGTGAGCATGAACAATGTGAAACAGTTGTTCCCATGTTTAGACAGTATAAAAAAATATACGTTGGTTACACATGAGGTATTTGTTGTTGCATATTTGTTTACGCCTGAAAACCTGAAACTTCTCAGAGAAACATATCCATGTGTTAAGGTGATTGAGAGTAATGTGATACGTGGATTTTCGGAAAATAATAATTTAGCTTTGCGTCAAGCCGAAGGTCGTTATTGCTTTGTGGTCAATGATGATACCGAATTGCGTATGAATACGATAGACCGTCTTGTTAAAACGATTGACGGTTTACCTGATGATGTGGCGATTATAAGCCCGAATATCATATATCCCGATGGGCGAGCTCAGTGTTGTGGACGTCCTCCGTTTACATGGCGACATTGGGTTGCAAATAAATTGCATCTATGGAAAGAAGCTGATGACAGGAAATATTCAAATAAAAGTGGGGTATTTCAGTCTTATAATATCACTGGTGCCGCCTTTATGATTAGAACTGATGTGTTCAGAGAATTCGGACTGTTTGATGAACGTTTCTTTTTCTGTCCCGAGGATATTGCATTATCGACAAGTGTCAATAAGAAAGGGTATAAATGCTATGTCGATGCCGATGCTTATTTGGTTCATGATGGTGGGATGTCAGGAAAAAGTTGTTCGATGACACAGACTGCCACATTGCCGGCTGCAGTAAAGGGTATGTTGCTATACTATAGTGCAGGAAACAGGTTGGGCCTATATGCTCTATCGGTGGTGATGTTTGTGGTTATAGGTATTAACTTTGTTTTCCATTATGTGTCAGGAAGGTTGAAGGATAAGCCTAATAAGAATATTATATACTCTATAGCCGAACTTAATACGTTGCGGGTGATATTTAATAAAACAACACCGAAAGAAGTTTTTATCCACTATTATAATAAAATAAGATAGTCATGGGAATCATAAATCGTCAAAAAGTAAAACAGTTTCTGATTTCAGGAGTTTATGCTACTCCTGAAGAGTATTTAAAAAGAAAAGGCGTTAAAGTGGGAGGGGGTTGTATGATTTCACCATGCCATCTTTCGACGTCAGAACCTTGGCTTATTGAAATCGGTAATTATTGTCGTATTGCACAAGGAACAGAATTCTTTAATCATGGAGGAATATATTGTTTGCAAATACAACACAATGATCCCGATTTGGATTACTTTGGCAAAATCAAAATTGGTGATTATGTGTCAATAGGTGAAGGTTGTAAAATTATGCCTGGCGTTACTATTGGTAATAATGTAATTATCGGAGCTGGTTCAGTGGTTACAAAAAGTATCCCTGATGGTTTTATGGTTGCTGGTAATCCTATTAAGCATATTGGATATACTGATGAATGGTATAAAAACTTGAAAGAAAAATGGGATTTGAAAACCGGCAGAATGAATATTGAGGATAAGAAAAAATATTTACTTAGCCTTGATGATGATAAATTTGTGAAAAAGCCATATATAAAAGCAAAAACAGAAAAATAATAATGAAATCGCGAGTACTGATTGTAAATAAGTTTTATTATCCACGGGGAGGAGATTGCGTTTGTACCTTAAACTTAGAAAGATTGCTTAAAGAGAAGGGGTATGATGTAGCGATATATGCGATGGATTATCCTGAAAATATTGCTTGTGAAAGCAGTAAATATTTTGCGTCACAAGTTGATTTTTCAGGTGGGATAAAAAACAAATTACAAGCAGTAATACGTACATTGGGAATGGGAGATATTAAGCGGTCATATAAAAAGATGCTTGATGATTTCAACCCAGATATTGTTCATCTACAAAATATACACTCATATTTGTCGCCAATATTAGCTAAAATAGCAAAGGATAGAGGATGTAAAGTGGTGTGGACTTTGCATGACTATAAATTGTTATGCCCTTCATATAGCTGCTTGAGAGATGGAGAACCATGCGAATTGTGTTTTAATGATAAAACGCAGGTATTGAAGAAAAAGTGTATGAAAAACTCTTTGGTGGCAAGTGCTTTAGCATATATCGAAGCATTAAAATGGAATAAGAAGTATTTGCAACAATATACCGATACATTTATTTGTCCAAGTTCATTTATGAAAGACAAAATGGAGCAGGGTGGTTACTCAAAGGATAAGCTATCGGTAATTTGTAATTTTGTTGACCCTGTAAAATTGGAGATGTTGCAATCTTTGCCTGCGGATAATCGTAAAGATTATTACTTATATGTTGGCCGCCTGTCAAAAGAGAAAGGGGTGGAGACGTTATTGTCTGTTGCTAAAAAGCTAAACTATAAATTAGTGATTGCAGGTGGGGGACCAATGGAAGAGGAGTTGCGAAGAGAATATTGTGATTGTAAAAACATAAAATTTGTAGGACATCAATCAGCAGAAGACGTAGCTCGATTGTTGTATGAGGCTCGGTTTGCTGTAGTGCCATCAGAATGTTATGAAAACAACCCATTAAGCGTGATTGAGGCATTGTGTGCAGGAACTCCGGTTATTGGAGCTGATATGGGTGGCATTCCGGAATTGATATCTAATGATGGTGGTGTTATATTCCCTTCAAAAGATGCCGATTCATTGCTAAATGCGATAAAAGAGGCATGGAATAAGGAGTGGAATTATGCGGAAGTAAAAGCAAAATCATTGTCTCGTTTTTCGCCACAGTATCATTATGACCAACTGGTCTCAATTTATAATAGAAAAGATTAAGACGATTGTCAATATAATATAAGGGTGTAAAATGCCGTTATATATTATTAGGATTATATAATAATTATGAGTAATTGCGTAATAAAACCAACAGATGCCTCTATAATCTTGACGTATAGATGCCCTATGCGTTGCAAGATGTGTAATATATGGCATTATCCAACTGATAAAAAAGAAGAGATTAAAGCAGAAGATTTAAAGTCTTTGCCTCAATTGAAGTTTATTAATTTGACTGGTGGAGAGCCTTTTATTAGAGAGGATCTTGCTGAAATAGTAGAAGAGTGTTATAAACACACTGATCGTATTGTAATTTCTACATCGGGTTGGTTTGAAGATCGTGTGGTGGCTTTGGCTAAAAAATTCCCTAATATAGGTATTCGCATATCAATAGAGGGATTGAGCTGTAAAAATGATGAATTAAGAGGTCATCAAGGAGGATTTGATAAGGGACTTCGCACATTGTTGACATTGAAACATATGGGGTTAAAAGATATTGGCTTTGGTTGTACAGTATCTAATAATAACTCCAAAGATATGTTGTCGTTATATCAATTGTCATTATCACTTGGATTGGAATTTGCAACTGCAGCATTCCATAACTCATATTATTTCCACAAAGATGATAATGTGATTACCAATAAAAACGAGGTGTGCAAAGATTTTGAGCAACTTATCGAATGGCAATTAAAAGAAAATCACCCAAAATCATGGTTCCGTGCATTCTTTAACATGGGTTTGATTAACTATATCGAGGGAGGACGTCGTATGCTCCCATGTGAAGCTGGTTCAGCTAATTTCTTCATTGATCCATGGGGAGAGGTTTTCCCTTGTAATGGTTTAGAGGATAAATATTGGAAAGATTCAATGGGAAATATCCATAATGCCGATTTTATGACAATATGGAATAGCGAACAAGCTCAAAAGGTTAGAGAAAAGGTTCGTCGTTGTCCTAAAAACTGTTGGATGGTGGGTACTGCATCTCCAGTAATGCATAAGTATATAAAACACCCAATGAAGTGGGCGTTAAAAAATAAATTGCGTTCATTGCAAGGAAAACCTGCATGTTTGGATAAAACATGGTATGATGTGGGACAAGATCCTGCACAAGGAGATTTGAGGGAAAAATTCTAATAAAAATGCGTTCTCAAATTATAGATATTGCCAAAGGCATTGCAATTGTATTAGTTGTTATTGGTCATTATTATCCCGATAATAGTCCATGTTGGTATAAGGGTCTTCATGAGATAATATATTCTTTCCATATGCCATTATTTCTATTTTGTAGTGGATATGTATATAAATTTGAGAATTTAAGAGAATATCCGAAATTTATATTGAAAAAAATTAGGAGATTAATAATTCCATATATTGTAACTTCTGTTATAATAATTTTGATAAAATTGTTAACGGAGAGATTTATGTATGTGGAAAATCCAGTCTCATGTGAATCGTTTTTTAGGATATTCTATTATCCAGAGGCTGGCTATTTTTTGTGGTTTATATGGTCGTTATGGTTGATATTTATTGTTTTCCCATTCTTTTCAATAAATCAAACAAGGCGAAATTGGTTATATGCTGTTGTATTTCTATTGAGTTATATTCCAATACAATGGACCGAAATATTTTGTGTCAACCAGACTATACATATGGCACGTTATTTTGTTATGGGGATGTTGATTTTTGATTACCGAAATTTTGTGTTGCCGTTGAATAGAATACCTAAAATTGTGCCAATATTATTATTTTTCACAGGTTTTACAATGAGAGAAAATGTTCTCATTAATGAATTATTGCCATATCTCGGAGTGTGGATGACGTTAGTTATTTCAACAAAAATATCACAAAGGGATAATTGGATAAATAAGGTTATTATGACAATATCAATTGCTTCGTATATAATTTATTTATTCCATACTACATTTGAAGGATTTGCAAAAGGTGTATTACATAAATTCCCGTTGTTTATGGCTGGGGGTGATGTGTCTATGTTTATTTTAGGGGCTTCAATTATAATAATTTCAGGAATTATATTTCCAATTGCATTGTATAAATATGTAATAAGAAAGTATTATTTTACAAGATTTTTGTTTGGTATTAAGTGAGGTGTAAGTTATGAAAATAGTTGTTATCGGGACGCGAGGAATCCCTAATATTTTAGGTGGGGTTGAGACTCATTGTGAAGAGTTGTATCCTCGGATTGTGGCAATGGGACATGATGTTACTATTCTACGCCGTACTCCTTATGTGAGTGCTGATAACAAAATCTCTGAATATAAAGGGGTAAAGCTAATTGATGTTTATGCCCCACGCAAGAAAAGTGTAGAGGCTATTATTCACACATTTCTTGCTATAATAAAAGCACGTCGATTAAATCCCGATGTATTGCATGTCCATGCTATTGGCCCGGCTATCATGGTGCCTTTTGCTCGTCTTTTGGGATTGAAGGTTGTAATGACCAATCATGGTCCTGATTATGACCGTCAAAAATGGGGACGTCTTGCAAAATTTGTTCTTAAAACAGGTGAATATTGTGGGTCTAAATTTAGCAGTAGGATTATTGTTATATCAACTGTTATTGCAAACATTCTAAAATCAAAGTATAATAGATGTGATACTGATTTGGTATTTAATGGCGTAAATAAGCCAAATAAATCGGTAAATGTAGATTATCTTCAATCAAAGGGTATCATTCCAGGAAAATATATTCTTGCGTTGGGACGTTTTGTGAAAGAGAAAGGTTTTCATGACTTGATAGAGGCTTATAAGGTGCTTGGTGATTGTGGCTATCAGTTGGTTATAGCCGGGGATGCCGATCATGAAGATGATTATTCTCGCAAATTAAAACAACAAGCAAAAGAAGCAGGAGTAATTCTTACGGGATTTATAAAGGGAGAAAATCTCAATCAGGTGATGTCGAATGCCGCATTGTTTGCCATGCCATCTTATCATGAAGGTTTGCCCATAGCTTTACTTGAGGCTATGAGCTATAACATAGATGTACTTGTGAGTGATATCCCGGCAAATATATTGCAATGTTTATCAAAGGGGGATTATTTCAGAGTTGGGAATGTAGAAGAACTTTCAGCACGCTTAGCTGATAAGATTGCACATTTGCAATTACAACGACAATATGACTTATCAGAGTATAATTGGGATAAAATCGCTGAGCAAACGATAAATGTATATAAATCAATATAAATAAATTTAGGATGGGATTATTCTCGTTATGATTTTGGTATCATTACCATGATTTTTACTTTGCTCTTGGTAGTGTAAATGTAAATTCTAATCCGCCTTCAATGCGGTTGCGGACTGTGATTTTTCCTCCGTGGGTGTTGATGGTGTTTTTTACGATGGGAAGCCCTAACCCGGTACCTCCAGCTTTGCGTGAACGTCCGGCGTCGATGCGATAAAATCGCTCAAAAAGGTTGGGGATATGTTCTTCATCAACTCCTGTTCCGTTGTCGTAATATCGAAATGTATAGAATTTAAGCGATTCTCCAATCATTTCAAGTCGCATCAATGTGCCACGTGAATATGCCACAGAATTCTTAATGAGGTTAAGAATAGTGCTATTTAATAATGATGAATTGCCATTGATATAGCAATTGAGTGGAATGTCGAAAGTCAATTCCATTTCATTGTTTGACCCCGATTCAATCACATCGTTGACTATTGTATATACTAAGTCGTGAAAATTGAGTTTCTCGGTAGGAATAGTTGCAGTGGATTCGTTTAGTCGAGTGATGGTAGAGATATCATTTAGCAAATTGCAAAGGCGAGTTATTTGCTCCTGTGTTTTTGAAATGAAATGGTTTCGAGTGCCTTGGGGCATTTCAGGGTCGTCGGCAATGGTGTCAACATAGCCTTTGATTATCCCTACCGGAGTTTTTATTTCATGATTGATGTTATTGGTTAATTCCCGTTTTAACCGGCTTTTTTCTTCGATGGCGGCAAGTGCAACTTGGTGCTCTTTTTCACTCTCCTCTATCGCTTTGTTTTTACTATTAAATAGATTTACGATTTGTTGTGAAACATCACCTAACTCATCTTTGGGGAATTCAAAAGTCGAGTCAAGGTGTTTTTCGGTAGCAGCCTGTTTGGCAAAATTGTGCAGAAGCTTTACTGTTTTGCTGATGTAGTGAGTGGAAAAGAATGCGATAATAGTTACAACAAGTGCAAGGATTATAATGGTAATCCACATGGTACTATCCGGAGCAAGTGCTTCAGCCAAACTTACAGTGTGAGGCATAGCTGTGTAAACGATAAAATTCCGGTCTTTTGTAGCTTTTTCTGAGTAAAAAAAGTTTGGTCGTTTGTCGGCATCTGTCTTGTATAGTTTGATTGGATCTCCAAATGAATAAACCAATTCGTTTGAATTAGTGTTATATACCGAAATCCGAGCATCGTTATATACCGATTGTTTGAAATAGTCGGTGATGAATTTAGTAAATGGAGCTAAATTGGCGTTGTGCTCGTATGCGTATATCACACGCTGAGTCACAAATTCGAGGCGGTTCTTAACGATGTCGCTTCTATAAGACTGTTCGCGTTTATACTGAAAAAACACCATTGTCGCAATTGTAAACCACAACAATGCGACAAGAGGAATAAATAATCTCCATCTGTAGCTAATTGGTTTCCTTAAACCCATATCCAAAACCTAAGCGAGTGATAATATTATTGCCATATTCTCCGAGCTTCTTACGAAGTCGGGTGATGTTAGTGTCAATAGTGCGATTTGTTACTACGACATCACAACCCCACACTTGACGAATTATTTCTTCGCGAGAGTATATGCGATTGCGATGAGTGAGGAAAAATAATAAAATATCGAATTCAGTTTTGGTTAATTGTATCTCTTCTCCGTTTACGAAAGCTAACTTTTCATTACGGTCAATACGAAGAGTTTTGAACGTAATATCCGGCTCATAGATGCTTTTTGAGATATTGTAAGCATGTTGATGTGTAATGTGTGAACGTCGCAAGACGGCTCTCACACGAGCAAGTACTTCACTGATAACAAACGGCTTAGTTATATAATCATCTCCACCAATGTTTAATCCCATAACGGTGTCATCTTCTCCATCAAGAGCCGAGCAGAAAATGATAGGAGTGTTTTCAGTCGCGATGTTGTTTTTCAATCGTTTTGCAAAATCAAAGCCACTCAATCTATCCATCATAATGTCTAATATGAAAATTGAATAGCTCGCAAGGTCATGTGATAGTGCTTCTTCGCCACTATATGCACAATCTACTTCGTAACCCTCTTTTTCTAAATTATATTTTAATATTTCGCAAATTGATTCTTCGTCGTCAACAACAAGGATTTTTATTCTCATGATATATGTAGTTTTTGTTTATTTGTTAAAGGTACAAACTAATCACGAAATCTAAGGTTAAAAATGGTTAATCTATTAGTTCGTGAAAGATTTTTGAGCATTTTAATATCTAACATAGGAAAAGTTTTATAATGCAGACAAGTGCAAAAGATTTTACCTTTTAGCATTCTGCTTTTGTGTTAGATAAATGTTTTTAGAATATTTTTTCAAAAAAATAATAAACAGTGATTGAACAAAAAGATTTGATAAGTGTTGTTTTTTATATAACTTTACGATGTCGAAAAAAGAGATAGATTATTAACCTACAAACTTTACAAATTTTTTATGAAACGTTCATTTTTATTTTTAGCCGAAGGTTTTGAGGAAATAGAAGCCTTGACAGTGGTTGATGTTATGCGTCGTGCTGGTATGGATTTGAAAACTGTATCAATAACCGAAGAACATAAAGTGCTTGGAGCTCATGGAATTCCGGTAATGGCTGATTTGCTGATTTCTCAGGTCGATTTTGTTAATGCAGAATGGCTTATAGCCCCAGGAGGTATGCCTGGCTCTACAAATTTGTCAAATTGTGAAACACTTAATCGAGCATTGAAAGCTCATGCTCAAGCAGGAGGAAAAATTGCGGCAATTTGTGCAGCTCCAGCTGTGGTGCTTTATCCTCTTGGGATTCTTGATGGCAAAGAGGCTACATGTTATCCGGGTTTTGAGAGTGAGTGTGTGAAAGCTGTGATACGCGACACACCTGTTGTAGCTCTTGATAATATAGTTACAGCAAATGGTCCTGCATCAGCATTGAGATTTGCGTTGGCTATAGTCGCAAATTCTATGGGAGAAGGAGTGGCACAAGAGGTTGGTAGTGGAATGTTGCACTATCCTCGAACAATGAATTTTTACTTCTAAACGAAACTCAATTGATAGGATATATTAGTGTGTTATAGGTATAATGGTCTATGACACACTTTTTATTTGCAAAACCGATGATTTTAGGCTAATTTTGTTTGATTATATCTGACTCGATTTTGAAACAAGTATTATCAAAAATATTCAAAATATTGTTTTTTGTGGTGATGGGCTTGCTACTGCTATTCTTAGGTATGTTGCAAGTGCTTTACACTGAATGGTTTCAAGACGAGGTGAGAGTGGCATTTGTGGAAAAAGTGAATGCTAAGCAAAATGTGAAAGTCACACTTGATAAGTTTGAGATTGACTTCCCATTGAATTTGAATGTTGAGGCGCTGTCGATAGTAGATCGTCAATGCGATACATTAATTGCCACTGAGTCGTTGAGAGCAGGTATTAATTTGCTTCCATTGTTTCGAGGTGTTATAGCTGTAGATAAAGCACAATTGAATGAAGCACGTTTTAGATTGGGTAACGCTGATTCGGCTATGATGGTGAAAATTAAAGCCGAAAATCTTAATATATTGGGAGCAGATGTTGCACTTAAATCAAATGAAATAGGACTGAATCATGCTAATGTAGAGGGTGGGAGAGTTAATTTGATAATAAAAAATGATACAACGCCATCGCCAATTGATACTACAGAGTCAACCCCTTGGAAAATAAAAGCACAAAATCTTAATCTAAAAGATTTTGGATATTTTATGTCGATAGAGTCAACAATAGATACCATAAACACACATTTTGTTGATGCCAATGTCTCAAATGTGAATATTGACCTTGGAAGTCAATATATTGGAGTTGAATTGCTATCGGCTAAAGGACTTGATGCAAAATATATTGCGTCGAATGATACGATAAAGCCGATTGAAGAAACAACTGAGCCGTCAAAACCATGGACTATTGAGGTCGATTCAATTGATTTGTCAAAGTCGAAAGCATTATATACATTGGCAGGGGTTAAACCTATGCCCGGATTTGATTTTAACTATATTCAAGTTGATAATGTCGAACTTAAAATCTCGTCATTTTATAACCAAGCCAGTGATATTACAATCCCAATTAAAAAGATTAAAGCAACAGAGCGTTGTGGTGTCGTATTACAAGGGAAAGGAACTTTTGCAATAGATGATGGGTTGATATGCATGCGACAATTTGATATTGCCACTGATAATTCGCAGTTGGAAATAGATGGCATGTTGGGAACTTCCGAAAAGATTGAAAATATTAAGCTGGCATTGGTTGGTATAGGGAATATAGGGGTTGGTGATATTTCCAAAATGTTCCCATTGTATGAGCCTGTTTTCAAAGGAACGCCTAATCATGACAAAGTGGGATTTGATGTGAATTTGGCAGGAACCGTCAACGATATGACGATAAATAAGTTACGGATTGATTTGGCCGGTAGAGCGGCTGTCGATGCCAAAGGCTATGTTGAAAATATAACCGATTTTAATAAAATGCGAGGCATTGTTGATTTGAATGGCGAAATCATTGATGCCGACTTTGTTAATGCTATTATTGCCGACGATGCTGATGACTCGTTTGTTTTACCGGTTATGACACTTTCTGGTAAAATGAATCTTAATCCAGGAATAATCACGGGGGCAGTCAAAGCTCATACCTCATCTGGAGACTTGGCATTAAATGCTAAGTGGAATAATCGAAAAGAAGCTTATGATGTAGATTTGTCAATGGTGGAATTCCCTATTGATGCCTTTTTGCCGCGTATTGGTGTTGAGAATGTGTCGGGTAGATTTGTTGCAATTGGACAATATTTTGATCCATTTAAGTCAAGTATGTGTGCTGATGCCGAATTGCAAATTGATAAAATCATATATCATGGAGTGGTGTATGATGATATTGAAGCAAAAATTGTGCTTAACGAACAAATTGCTCAATTAGTTGCTCAATCACATAATTCTGGTGCTGATTTTAATCTTAGTGCAAATTGCCGATTTGATGAATCTGCGTTCGAATGGGATATGAATGCCGAAATTAATGCTTTTGATTTGCAGGCATTTGATTTAATGGAACAACAAGCAAAAGCAATGGCAGTCTTCAATAGTAAAGGAGTGCTTGATGTAAAGAGTCGGAAGATAAGGGGAATGTTGCAAATTGATGAGGTTGATTGGCACAGTGATTCGCTAAACTTATCGGTTAAAGATATTAATACAAAACTGATGGCAACTGATTCGACTATAAATATGGCGTTGAGGAATAAAGATATGTTTGCGTTTTTGAGTACGAATGAACAATTTGATTCAATTGCCACAAAGATTAATAGTGTAATGGAGGTCGTAACAATGCAAATTGATACTCGCAAGGTTGATGTAGAAGAAATTCAGCGAGCCATGCCACGATTTAGTCTTGATGTAAGAGCCGGTTCAAACAATCTTTTATCGGAATATTTAGCATCAACCGACCAATCGTTTAAGCGACTAACTCTTAAAGCGAGCAACGATTCAATAATAAATGTGAAGGCAAATGTACTGCAATATAAATTGGGTACAACTGCAATTGATACGATTAATTTTAATGCTAATCAATATGACAAGATATTGATGTATCATGCTTCGATAGGAAATCAATCAGGCACTCTTGATGAGTTTGCTCGTGTTTCGTTAGATGGATATTTGGCTGATGATTTGGTGTCAGCTCATTTACAACAACATAACATTGCCGGAGAAGAAGGGTATAATATTGGGGCACTTGCTCAGGTGGGTGATTCGCTTGTGAGATTTGAATTGTTCCCCGAAACGCCGATGCTTGCATATAAGTCGTGGGATATTAATGATGATAACTATATCGAATATAACATGGCAACATATCATGTCGATGCCAATGTGGAAATGAAAAATGCTACAAGTAGTGTGAATATATACACCGAGCATAATCGTGAACAAGATAGCATAGGACATCAAGAAGATGTGATATTGAAAATAAAGAATCTCAAGCTTGCCGAACTGATAGCGTTTAATCCATATGCCCCTCCCATAAAAGGAGATATGTCGGCAGATATGAGAGTGAATTGGGGCGATGGTAGATTGAACGGGAAAGGGCTGTTGTCGTTAGACGATTTTATTGTAGGAAAAGAACGTGTAGGAACATTTGTCGCTGACCTTGGTGTAGTTACTGATAAAGCCGGTCAGATAAAAGCCAACGCATCATTGAAGGTAGATGGAGAAGAAACGATGACTTTAGCCGGGTATTTGAATGATAGCATAAGCGAATCTCCGGTTATGCTTGATTTTTCAGTGATACATTTTCCTCTAAAAGTGTTGAATCCAATGATGCCTCAAAATATTGCTTCGTTGAGTGGAATGCTTAATGGCGAAATGAAAATCAGTGGAAGTGGAGAAGCTCCAATATTTAATGGTAATCTTGATTTCGATTCTACCGCGGTAATGGTAATGATGACCGGCACACCGTTGAATTTTTCTAATGTAAAAATCCCGATTGTAGACAATGTTGTGTCGTTTAATGATTTTACAATTTCGGGAGTAAATAAAAATCCTTTGATAGTAAATGGAACCGTTGATGTAACAAATTTGTCGTCGCCCAAAATTGATTTGAAATTAAAAGCACGTGATATGCAAATCGTTGGCAGCAATAAGTCGCGACGAACCGATGTGTATGGCAAAGGATTTGTTAATTTAGATGCAAACGTGAAAGGAAATTTGTCGTATCTTGATATTGATGCTTCGGTTAATTTGCTTGCTGGGTCAAATGTAACATATATTCTACCTGATGCAACATCAACAATTACATCATATAATACTGATGATATGGTAAAATTTGTGCGATTTTCCGATACGGTAGTTGTCAATGAACAGCAACAAAAGATAGACGCGATGGCGTTGAATCTTGATGTGGCATTAATAGTTTCAGAGGGGTCAACAATAAATGTGGATTTGTCGGCAGATGGAAAAAATAAGGTGCAATTGCAAGGCAATGGCACGTTGAATTATTCATTAAATGAATTGGAGGATAGTCGATTGACCGGTAGATATACGATTAATAAAGGTTTTGTGAGATATACGCCTCCTCTGATGTCGGAAAAACTATTTAACTTTAATGATGGTAGCTATGTGGCGTTTAATGGAGATATGCTCAACCCAATATTGAGTTTGTCGGCAGTAGATAATATAAAGGCTAATGTTACTCAAGAGGGACAAGATTCTCGATTGGTGGATTTCGATGTAAAACTATCGGTAACCAATACATTGAATAACATGAATGTGGCATTTGACCTGTCAACCCCCGATGATATAACCATTGCAAATGAATTATCATCGATGAGTGCTGAACAACGAGCAAATCAAGCCATGAATATGTTGTTGTATAATGTTTATACAGGTGTAGGCACTAAAGGTAATACAAATTTATCGGGTAACCCGTTGTATTCATTTGTGGAATCAAAACTTAACACATGGGCAGCCAATAATATTGGGTTTGTAGATATATCTTTCGGCATCGACCAATATGATAAAACAAAAGATGGTGCAAAGTCAAAGACAACAAGTTATAGCTATAAAGTGTCGAAGACATTATTTAATGACCGATTCAAGATTGTTGTTGGTGGAAATTATTCAACCGATGCCGATGCTGATGAAAATTATTCGCAAAACTTGATAAATGATATTTCGTTTGAGTATATGCTCAATCGCAGTGGCTCGATGTATGTAAAATTATTCCGTCAAGTAGGTTTCGAAAGTATTTTAGAAGGGGAGGTTACACAAACCGGAGTTGGTTTTGTGTATAAACGAAAGTTGAGATCATTCCGTGATTTATTTAGGAAGCAAACGTTGTAGGAAATGACAAATAAGAGGATTAAAATAATGTCTCAAGTGATTGTTGCAGTGGTACTTGCAATAATGGCAATGTCATGTTCCACAACACGACGTTTGAGTGAGGACGATCCTCTTTACACAGGTGTGAAACGTATATTGATAGAGGGTGTAGAAGGAGAGAAACTTCCTTCAGGAGTTAAATCACAAGTAAAAGAAGCTGTTAACGTGGCACCAAACAACAGTTTGATTTCGCCCACGATTCGATATCCATTTCCTGTGGGTTTATGGGTGTATAATAATTGGGATAGTGAAGCTACCGGACTTAAAGGGTGGTTATATAAAAATTTAGTAGAAGAGCCGGTGTTATTGTCAGATGTTCGTCCAGAATTGAGGGTAAAGATGATAGATGAGATATTGGAAAATAACGGATATTTTAATTCAAGTGTAAAATATAAACTAATAAAAGGGAAAAACCCAAAAAAAGTAAAAGTGTCATACGATGTAAACACCGGATCGGTGTATCGTATTGATTCGATAGAACTATTGCCCGATACAACTCATTTGTATCATATAATCGATTCGATAACAAAGCGTTCTAATTTGTTGACCAAAGGCTCTCGTTATTGTACCGATTCGCTTGCCGAGCTTCGTACCGAAATTGCAAATCAGGTAAGAAACAAAGGCTATTACTTCTTCCGACCCGAATATATTGAATATCTTGCCGATAGCACAATCAATCCGGGCAATATCGCATTGCGAATGGTAGTGGCAGAGAATATTCCTACTGAAGCTCTTGAACGATATACAACAGGAAGTATCGTGGTATATGTGCATCGTAATGAAGGAGGTGGAACGCCCGATACAATTCAGACAAATAGGGCTACCATTGTGCAGATGAAACCGTCGAAACTACGACCACAATTAATTCCGGAGTGTGTCGCTTTTAGAGAGGGTAAAACATTCTCGGTTAGAGATATGAATCGCACACAAACCTATTTGTCTCGATTAGGGATATTTAAGGATATTAGCATTAATGTGAAACCTGATTCGTTGAATCGAGATAATAGGCTTAATGTTGAGATAAGTTGCACGCAAGATGCTCCAATGGAACTTGGAGTTGAGGTTAATGTGACGTCAAAATCAAATAGTTACTTGGGCCCGGGAGTGTCGCTTGGTCTTACGAATAAGAATCTATTTGGAGGTGGAGAGCAGTTGAACGTAAGCTTATTTGGGGCATACGAATGGCAAACCGGTAGAAATCGAAACTCGATATTTAACTCGTATGAGTTCGGGATTAACACAACTTTGTCATTCCCACGATTGCTTGCTCCGCGATTTATACCACGACGACGTAGAGAACTTAATTGGACTCGCTTGTCGCTTGATGCCGAGCTATTAAATCGTCCACATTATTTTAAGTTGGCTGAATTTGATGTTGCGATGAACTATGACTGGCAATCCTCAAGATATTCAACCAATACGCTAACAATTGCTAAGATTACTTATACGAAACTGATAAATACCACATCTGTTTTTGATTCGATAATGAGCGAAAATTTGGCAGTGGCACAAAGTTTTCAAGACCAATTTATACCTCAAATAGGATATACCTATACTTATGATCGTCGAATAGATAGAAATAATGCGATAAATTGGCAGATAAATGTTCAAGAGGCGGGAAATCTATTTTGGTCGATATGGGAGCTTGCCGGAAACAAAGGAGAAAAGGAGTTGTTTAACACCCCATTTTCGCAGTTTGTGAAAGGCTCTACGCAAGTTGTATATAGTTGTCGTTTAGGAGGGAATCATTGGCTTTACTCACGAGCAGCAGTGGGGGCAGCTCATGCTTATGGAAATTCATCGCAAGTGCCATATAGTGAGCAGTTTTATGTAGGTGGAGCAAATTCAATAAGAGCATTCGCAGTGCGAAGCATAGGTCCCGGTTCATATAGAGCTCCCGGAGCATCGGCTGATAATTATTTCGACCAAACGGGAACATTTAAGTTTGAAGCAAATTTGGAGTATCGTTTTCCGATATACGGAATGTTTAAGGGAGCATTGTTTGTTGATGCCGGCAATGTATGGTTGCTTGAAGATGATCCCCAACGTCCCGGAGGAACATTAAGCGGCTCTCGATTTTTTCGAGATTTAGCACTTGGAACAGGTATTGGATTGCGATTTGATATGGATATGCTTGTGGTGAGGGGCGATCTTGGAATTGGGTTGCATGCTCCATACGACACCGGAAAATCGGGTTATTTCAATATGCCGTCGTTTGGTAAATCATTGGCATTCCATTTGGCTATTGGTTATCCATTTTAATGCAATGTATTAAAAAAACTAATTTTCGCGGTTAAAATAGGGTTAAAGGGCTGTAAATACGTGTCAATTTACTATCTTTGCACCTTGAAATAAAGTGGAATAACATTTGAGCCGTACTCAATTCTATATATTAGCATTCTTGATGTTACTTACATTCAATGTTGGTGCACAATCGCCCCAAAGTGGAGATGTTGTTGCCGATGTTGATTCTATTGTGATTGTTGATAGCTTAGATGTTGATTCAATAATACCTGTAACCACTGTTGATTCAATTAAAAACACCAAATATATACGCATTCGCAAAGAGAAAGTTGATCTTGATAATCAAGTGGTTTTCTCTTCAAGTGATTCAATTGTAATGACCGGTCGAAATCGCATTTACATGTATGGTAAGGGAAATGTGGTGTATGGTAATTTGAAGCTTGATGCCGACCAAATCGACATGGATATGGATAGCAGTTTGGTATATGCTATAGGTCGTAAAGATACATTGGGTGAGTGGATTGGGAAGCCGATTTTTGATGAGGGCGGTGTAACTTACGAAACCGAGACCATGAAGTATAACTTCAAAACAAAAAAAGGCTATATTACCAACGTTATAACAGAGCAAGGAGAAGGCTATCTTACCGGAGGTGAAACAAAAAAAGATGCCGAAGATAATTATTACATAAAAAACGGTCGCTATACAACTTGTGATAATCACGATTGTCCACACTTCTATTTTCAAGTAACAAAAGGGAAGATGCGACCTAAAAAAGATATTGTTGTGGGCCCTGCATATATGGTGTTGGCTGGATTACCTTTGCCATTGGCAGTCCCGTTTGGATACTTTCCATTCTCTGAAAAATATTCATCAGGTGTAATTTTTCCAACTTTCGGTGATGACTATCAACGAGGGTTTTATTTGAGAGATGGAGGATATTATTTTGCAATAAATGACAATATCGACTTAGCTCTTACCGGTGAGATTTACACAAAAGGGTCTTGGGGGCTTAAAGCTCGTTCTAATTATGTGAAGCGATATAAATATTCGGGTTCTTTTGATTTGAGTTACCTTAAATCGGTATATGGAGATAAGGGAATGCCCGACTATACAAAACAAACCAACTTTCAAGTGCTATGGAATCACACACAAGATGCAAAAGCAAATCCAAATTTGAACCTTTCGGCAAGTATAAACTTTGCGACCAGTGGATATAATCGAAATGATATGAATAGCTATTATAGCAACGCATTTACTGAAAACACAAAGAGTAGTTCGGTAAACTTGTCATATCGTTTTCCTCAATCAAAATGGTCGTTGGCAACAACGCTAAATGTATCACAACGCACACAAGACTCAACTTTGAGTGTCTCGTTTCCGAACTTTACCATCACAATGTCGCAATTAAATCCATTTAAGCGTAAAAAGGCGATAGGGGAAGAAAAATGGTATGAAAAAATCAGAATGTCATATTCGGGGCAATTTCAAAACTCGTTGACAGCAAAACAAAACGAATTTTTTCAAAAAAGTTTGATTAAGGATTGGCGAAATGGAATGAAACACTCAGTTCCCATTTCGGCTACATTTAATTTGTTTAAGTATATAAATATTACACCTCAAATATCAATGGCCGACCGCATGTACACTAACAAGGTGAGTCGTCAATGGGATCCTAATGCGGCTGCTGAGGTGTGTGATACTACATACGGATTCTATAATGTATTTGACTTTTCGGCATCAATGTCGTTGAATACAAAGATTTATGGTTTTTATCAGCCATTGCCTTTCTTGGGAAAGAAAGTGAAAATGATTCGTCATGTGCTCACGCCTACAATTTCATTTTCGGCATCGCCCGACTTTTCATCAAAATTTTGGGGATATTATGGCTCATATCAATATGTCGATGTGAATGGGAATGAAAAAGAACGTAAATATTCTTACTACCCAAATAGCTTGTTTGGAGTTCCGGGACAAGGTAAAACAGGAGCATTGTCGGTTGCTTTATCAAACAATGTAGAGATGAAGGTGCGAACCGATAATGATAGTATCGGAGAAAAGAAAATATCATTAATTGAGAATTTTACCATATCGCAAAGTTATAACTTTGCTGCCGACTCGTTGAATTGGAGTAACCTTAATACTTCGATAAATCTTCGTCTGACTAAAAGTTTCAATCTTAATTTGTCGGCAGTTTGGGACGTTTACACATATCAACTTAATGAATATGGCAATCCGGTAAGGGTTAATATTCCCCGTTGGGAAGTAGGTAAAGGCTGGGGGCGATTGTCGAGTACCGGTACTTCATTCTCATATACGTTTAATAATGATACATTTAAGCGAAAACCGAAAGAAGATGCCGCTACTCCTCCCGAGAATGAAGACGAATCGATTGATACAGGGGAGGAAAGTCAAGAAGCCCCTGAACAAGAATCACGTTCGCCATATTCAAAAAAGAAGTCGGACATTCCAACCGATGAAGATGGTTATATGAAATGGTCAGTGCCCTGGAATTTGACACTTAATTATTCAATAAACTATGGATATGGAGAGTTTGACAAGGAAAAGCTTGAGTACAAAGGGAAAATAACCCAAAATTTGAGCTTCTCAGGTAATATCCGTCCAACGAAAAATTGGAATTTTGGTTTTACGGCAAGTTATAATTTTGATACCAACAAAATTGCATATATGAATTGTAATATATCACGAGATTTGCACTGCTTTACTATGCGTGCAAGCTTCGTGCCTGTAGGTCCTTACAAATCATACAACTTCCACATTTCTGTTAAGTCATCGATGCTTTCAGATTTGAAATACGACAAACGTTCATCGCCGGCCGATGTCATAACGTGGTATTAGTCTTTGATTTTTAGAATGAAATTGTTGAGTTAGAGTGTCTTGGTGTGGGTTACACATTCAGGCACTTCGGGTAGGTAGTGCGTAACGTAAATGAGTGTGATTCCATCGCGTGCCACGAGGTGGTTGATGATGCCACGAATGCTACGTTTGCGAGCAGTATCAAGCCCATGTAGGGGTTCGTCGAGAATTAGTAGCTGAGGGTGCTTGATAAACGTGCGAGCAAGTAACACCAATCTCTGTTCTCCGGCCGAGAGTGTATTAAATCGACGGTCGGCAAGATGTTCGATATGAAGTAGTCGCAACCAATGCATGGCTCGTTCCATTTGATGAGGCTTTACTTGGCAAAATAATCCAACCGTGTCATTCAACCCTTGTGCTACAATTGTTTTTATATCACCGCTACCATTAAAGTATAGGTGCATTTCGGGCGAAATGTATCCAATGCGACATTTTATATCCCAAATACTTTCGCCACTACCTCTTTGGCGGTCAAAGAGGGTGATGTCGTTGGAATATCCTTGTGGATTATCGGCATGAACAAGACTCAATAGGGTGGATTTTCCAGAACCATTTGGCCCAAATAATGCCCAACATTCTCTATTTTTAATAGTCCAAGATACATCGTTAATAATGGTGCGAGAGCCATATTTTACTTTGCAATGATTGAGTGATAATACTACATCTGTATCATCGGCATTATAGACTCGTGAAGGACGAGATGGGAGGTTGTCGAGGTCTATGGCATAGTCAAAAAGATAATAAAACGATTGTTGAAATTGTTTTATCTCTGTTCCTTGTCGCATCACAGCCTCTTGTATTTCCATGTTGAGCATTGGAATGACACAGTCAATACATGGAGGTAAATCAACCGGATTGCAAAGCAATAAAATTATCGATACGCCTTGATTCGCAATTAGTTTTATTGTGCCGTTGAGAATTTCGCGTGAGGCTGCATCAAGACCTATGTATGGATTGTCAAGAATCAACACATCGGGCAAGTCAAAGAGCATATTCACTATAAGTAACTTGCGAGTTTCTCCACTTGAGAGGAAATTTATATGCTTAGACTCAATATCTTTAAGTCGGAGTTCGGTTGCCAATTCTTGCCAACGGTCAGTGTTTATTCGATTATGAAAAATCTCTGCAACCGTAGGGACTTCATCATTCATCATCGACTCAAAGCGTTGTTGGTAATACTCCACTTTAAATCCGGCAAGCGAATGAATATCGGCAAATTCGATTTTCTTAATTTTCAATCGTTCACGATATCCCTCAATGCTATTTGTGCAGAAATTCCACCCTTTTTCTATTATATTACCGAGCATAGTTTTTCCTGCTCCATTTGGACCCATAAATGCAGTAACACCACGGGGAATTATCACTCGGTGAGGGTTGTGAATCTTAGCCTCACGATATCGCAAATGATCACTTTTAAGTTTTATGAGAAAGTCCATACTGCAAATTTACACAATTTAATTGAATATAGTAGCTGTGGTTTTGTTGTGAATTTTGAAAAGTGGTAAAAATGGTTGTTTATTAGGAATAAATAATTAACTTTGCGATGCATATCGCTTGCAGACCGCCGTCGGCAGTGACGAAACTTGTTTGAGTCAACCCCGATGTGGGTTATGTGGGTGGGTGCAAACATAATTTTAGAAAAGCGTTTACTTACGCTCTTTCTTGGCTTTTCGAAATCTGGAAAATTTCAATCACTGCCAAGAATGAGGCAATAGTAGGTGCCTTTGTGGATATGTATATAATGAATTGAACAATTGCTATGGTTGTTTGATTATATATCATATTCTGCGTGAGGCTTCTGTATTGCTCGTTCTACAGTGATGGGCATTCCAGAGCCTCGAAAAGCGGGACGAGCAATAAGTATGGCTCTCACGCTTTTTTTGTTGGTTATAGAAATGCTATTTGAGAGTCATAGTAATAAATGATTGTTATTATGAGAAATGTATTTTTATTAGTTGCATTATTTGTGTCAGTAGCTTCAAATGCCCAAGTGTGGATTGGGGGTTCGTTGGGATTAGATGTAGTAAAGCCAGATTTAGTGGATTCTAAAACAATTACAACATTTTCGATTGCTCCTGAAGTTGGTTACTCCTACAATAAAAGGTTTGATGTGGCAATATCGTTAAGTGAGAATTTGTTGAATTTTGATAATGAAACTGCACATATGATAACTGTTGAACCATATATTCGTTGGACATTTGCTAATAGTGATAAAGTCTCTTTTTTTGTTGAAGGTGGATTTGGTGTTGGGTATGCTGAATTTGCTGATGGCGAAATTTTAGATGACTCTCAAATTAAATTTTATATTGGGTTTAGACCAGGAGTCAAGTTCGTAATGTCAGATAAGGTTGGGTTAGTAGCAAAATTAGGATTTATCGGATATCAAAAGGTTGAAAATGCTTATGAAGCGTTTGGATTTAATGTGAATAATAATTCTTTAAGTTTGGGCATCTATTATAATTTTTAAGAATGTATAGATTGCTTTAATCCTATATTGCAGTGAATAAAAAGACTAATCTCGTCATATTTTGACGAGATTAGCTTGTTTATAGTCTCATCAGCGACTTTATCCTAATAATGCTACTATTGCAAAAGCAAGGGAATAGGCGGCCATTGCCATGGCGGTCATGCCGAGAAGTGGGTTGAGGCGTGAACCTGTGCGAAGTCGGAGTTGCCACCATATCGAGGTGTGGGCAATGAGGTATATTGCCGGTATAGCCAACGCCCATAGTGGGAGCGTCAACCATGTGCCAATCATTAATGCTACTGCGATATATCCGTTAAAAAGATATAAGTTTGCCACTGTGTTACGTCCAAATATAACAGCAAGGGTATTTTTGCCAACATAGCGGTCATCGTCATAGTCGCGATAGTTATTGACTATAAGTACGTTTGCACCCATAAGTCCTACGGCAATAGAAGCCAATAATACATCAATGTCCCATTCATGCGATTGCACGTAATAGGTGAGGGTTACAGGAATGATGCCAAAGAAAAATAATACAGCCACTTCGCCCAATCCATGCCGAGAAAGAGGGTAGGGCCCTGCACTATATGCCATTGCACCAAGAGCAATGAAAATTCCTATCGGCAATAGCCACCATTCGCCCCAAAAGAGTAGCGAGCACCCCACAGCACAAGCCTCTGCCAAAGTGCCAAATGTGGCAATTTTCATGGCACGAGGAGTAATGTCTCCTTCGGTAACACCGCGACGATGCCCATCGCGACCTTTACGATCTAAACCCGACTTGAAGTCGTAGTATTCGTTGGCAAAATTTGATGCTATTTGAGCCAATAGTGCAAATAGCAAACATAAAATTGCCGGCGTGAGGTTGAAATTATTGTTTAGGAAATTGAAGCCCCATGCCATAACAACTCCTGCGAGCGAAACCGGGAGTGTACGAAGTCGCATTGCTTCTATCCAATGTTTTATCATTTTGTTAAATCTATTTTGGTTGATTATTGGGCTTCTGTTTTTAATGCGTTGAGATTGTTGTCGTCAAGGCCAAAACATTTAATTACAGCATTACGAATGCGTTGAGCATCTCTGCCGTTTTGCTTTAATATGTTTATTACAGTGCGAATATAAGCTTCCTTATTGCTTAATCCACATAGATTGCTTACATTACTCGACGGAATCATCGATTTGCGATTAAATACTCGCAACACGTTTTGGTAATCACCACTTGCAACATATCCATGAAATTCTCGGCAAAAAGCTTCATACATGCCACGAGGATTAATCTCTTTTACAAGGTCATTGATGTGATCTTCAAGTGAGTTGATGTTGTTGAATCGCCCATCGATGCGATATTCAAGGGTGCGTTTCACTCGGTGGCGAGTGTGCATCAAAGCTTGTTGTTTAACTTCTTGCTTGAATAAGTCAAGAATAGATGCTTTTACTTTGGCAAAAACTTTATGTTCATCTTTTTTGTGGCGAGTAGCAACTGTGCGTATCACCTCTTCAAGCATTAAAATGTTTTCTATTTCAGCAACATTAGGGACTAAAATTTTCCTTGTCCGTAGATATTTTACCTCTCCATCGTCGCGACGATCACGGTCAACTATGCCATAGCTGTCCATTTTGTGAAATGTCCTCAAATCGTTAAATGCACGAGTGGCTTCAATCACTTTATTGCAGCTTCCAAGCGATTTTACGGTGTATTGAGGGAATATCAATGGATATAATTTTGAATCGATTGAATGCACTCCGTCCCCTTCTATGAAGAGAACCGGTTTGCGAGCTCCGATGATGGTTAGATAAATATCGTCTGATAGCTCGGCGTGGTCGGGAAGTATATCGTAATCCCAAATTCCATCGGTGGCATCATATTCTCTCACCCATATAACCGTATTGTCGGTGCGTGATGACGCAAAGTCAATATCGTGGGTAGTGTAGATGAACGTACAATCGGGGCGTAGTTGCTCAATGCGATCCCAAAGAGATTTAGTGATAGACTGATGTAGGAATATGCCGGGATTATCAATAAATATAATGGCGTTCTTCATCGCAAATAGGGTTGCCCCCACATAATACATCACAGCACGTTCTCCTGCTGATAGTTTTACTGATGAGTAGCAAGTTGTGTCGCAGTCGCGCGAAATGAGCATTTTGCCTCCCTCAATAAGAATTTTACTTCCGGGGAAAATTTCTTGCCACACCTCAATTACTTTGTCGAGTTTCGTAGGCTGAAGTTTGGCTTCGGGTTTTTCGGAGAGAGAAACTTTGTAAGAAATGAGGTTGAGCATCTCCTCTTGAAAGAGTAGCGACATTAGACGTTCGGCTTGTGAAGAATTGTCGTTTCTTAAAAGATTGCTACGTTCAATCGACTCTTTGTAAAGCATGTCGATAGAACCAGGAAGAGAGTCAAACTCTCGCGAATCATAAAGGGCTGATATTATCGACATGCGAAAAGCTTGTCCTTGCAGATCGTTGATGAGCCTTTCGGTAAAACGGGTTTTCCCTGCACCATTGGCTCCGATAATGGTGATTTGTCGGTTACCGATGGCGATTTCTTCGCGAGTTTTGTCTTTCTTGGGAGGAAGCAATATTTTCATAACTTCTCAACGATTTAGTAATACTCTCAAAATTACAAATTCTTTTTGAATACTTCAATAATAAAACAATTAAAGATTTAATTTTGTGGCGAAAAATTAAAACTGTGGAGTAAAATTGGAGTATAGCACAGTTTTTTGTAACTTTGTGAGTTAAACGACTTGAATAATGAAAATAATAAATATATTATCACTTGCATTATGTTGGCTTATCGTTGCATGTTCGGCAAAAACAGAGACAGCACAAGAAGCAGTAGCCACTTCAGAAGAAATGGTATCGCAAGCTGAATTTAATGCAGATAGTGCATATCGTAACGTGAAAACTCAAGTTGACTTCGGTCCACGTGTGCCGGGAATGGAAGGGCATGATAAATGTGCTAAATATCTCGTATCGGAGTTGAAACGATATGGAGTTGACACTGTAATAGAGCAAAAAACAACGGTTACTGCCTTTAATGGAGATAAATTGCCTATTAACAACATAATGGGGCAAATTAATAAAGGTGCAGTAACACGAGTGTTGTTACTCGCACATTGGGATACTCGCCCATGGGCTGACGCAGAGAAAGATAAATCGAAACATACGACACCTATTCTCGGAGCTAACGATGGTGGCAGTGGAGTTGGGGTATTGCTCGAAATTGCACGTTGCTTGCAAGAGAGAAAGCCAATGATTGGGGTTGATATCTTGTTTGTAGATGCTGAGGATTATGGAAACTCAGGGGATAATGAAGATACGTGGTGTCTTGGCACTCAATATTGGATAAAGAATTTGCCTTATTCTCCAAGTCGTAAGCCTCAATATGGAATACTTCTCGATATGGTAGGAGGAAAAGATGCTAAATTCCATAGAGAATATGTGTCTCAATATGTTGCACCCTCAATTGTTGACAAGGTGTGGACTACGGCTGTGGCATCGGGATATGGAGATGTGTTTGTGAATGAATTGGGAGGTAGTATTGTTGATGACCATGTGTATGTTAATCAAGGAGGAATCCCATGTATTGATATAATTGAAACTCTTAATCCTCAAACAATGTCGTTCAACCCCACATGGCACACTCTTGATGATAACATGTCAAATATTGACCGTCAATCATTAAAAGCAGTGGGGCAAACTGTGTTGAATGTAATTTATAACGAACAATAAAGAGATATGACTATAAATCAAATACAAGACGAAATAATCGACGAATTTGTCGATATAGAAGATTGGATGGATCGCTATGCCTATATTATTGATTTAGGTAATGCACTTCCTGCGATAGACGAAAAGTATAAAACCCCTCAATATATCATCGAGGGGTGTCAAAGTCGTGTGTGGCTCAATGCCGAACTTAACGACGAAGGCAAAATTATCTATACTGCCGATAGCGATGCTATTATAGTTAAAGGCATTATTTCGTTGTTGATTAAAGTGTTGTCAAATCACACACCACAAGAAATTCTTGATGCTGATTTTTATTTTATTGATAAGATAGGACTATCAGAACATCTTTCTCCTACACGTAGCAATGGTCTTGTGGCAATGGTGAAGCAAATGAAAGTATATGCCCTTGCATTCAAAGCAAAAATTGAAGCAGGTGCATAAATTAGAAAATTCAATTAATTATTAACTAAATAAAATTCAGATTTATGTTTAAGAACCACCCTAAAGGATTGATTCCGGCGGCACTTGCTAATATGGGCGAGCGTTTCGGATATTACATCATGAATGCAGTTTTGGTGCTTTTCCTTTGCTCAAAGTTTGGATTGGGAGAGGAAACATCAGGTACTATCTACTCTTGCTTCTATGCCGGAATTTATATTCTTGCTCTTCTTGGCGGTTTTATTGCCGACAAAACACAAAATTATAAAGGTACAATTAAAACCGGCCTTATAATCATGGCAATTGGTTATGTTGTGTTATCAATTCCCATTTTAGCAACAAGTGATAATACTACATGGCTATTGGCACTCACTTGTGCAGCATTGTTTATGATTGCATTTGGTAATGGCTTATTTAAGGGCAATTTACAAGCAGTTGTCGGTCAAATGTATGATGACTATGAAGCCGAAGCTGCCAAGAAAGGTCCCGAAGCCCTTGCATTTGCAAAAGATAAGCGCGACTCTGGGTTTCAAATTTTTTATGTATTTATTAATATTGGTGGACTTATTGCTCCATTCGTAGCACCAATTCTTCGTGAGTGGTGGCTTGAAACAAATAATTTTATTTATAATGCAAAACTTCCAGAACTTTGTCACCAATTCTTGGCTAATGGTTCGGCAATGGAAGCATCGGCACTTGCTAACCTTAATGAAATGATGGCTCAAGCAGGTGGTGCAGTGGCTGATATGGCAACTTCTTGCCAAAGTTATCTTCAAGTATTTAACGAAGGTATCCACTATTCATTCATTGCATCTGTAGTAGCAATGCTCATTTCGTTGGTAGTGTTTATGGTTTATCAAAGCAAGTTCCCAACCCCTGCAAAGAAAAAAGCAGTTGAATCAGTTAAATATACTGCCGAAGAAAAGGCTGCAATGGCAAAGGAAATCAAACAACGCATGTATGCACTTTTTGCGGTACTTGGTGTAGTTATTTTCTTCTGGTTCTCTTTCCACCAAAATGGTATGTCATTGTCTTTCTTCGCTCGCGACTTTGTTGATTCTACAGCCGTGGCTCCTGAAATATGGCAAGCTATCAATCCATTCTTTGTGATTGTGTTGACTCCTATTATTATGGCATTGTTTGCAAGTTTGGCACGTAAGGGCAAAGAAATTTCAACACCTCGTAAAATCGCGATTGGTATGTTTATTGCAGGTTTGGCATTCTTGTTCCTTGCTGCGTTCTCATATATTAAGGGATATCCTTCAGCTGATGCTTATAAAGCACTTCCTATTGCTGAACAAATCGCAAATCAAGCACATTGGTGGGTATTAATCGCTGTTTACTTCTTCTTGACAGTTGCCGAATTGTTTATTTCTCCTCTTGGCTTGTCATTTGTGTCGAAAGTAGCACCTAAACACCTTCTTGGTCTTTGTCAAGGTCTTTGGCTTGGTGCAACAGCAGTTGGAAACTTGTTGTTGTGGATTGGTCCATTGATGTATAACCAATGGCCTCTATGGCTATGCTGGACAGTGTTCCTTGTAGTGTGTATCATATCTATGGGAGTGATGCTCGGCATGGTTAAATGGCTCGAACGAGTTACTAAGTAAGCAAAGTCTCATTCTAAAATAAATGCAACGCCATCGGATTCTCGATGGCGTTGTTGTTTTTCTGTCTTTTTTGAGTTTTTATTTGTTATATAAAAGTAGTAGCAAAAATTTGAATATAGATTGAAAAATATTAACTTTGACACACTTAAAAATTATTATTATGAACGAGGATAAAAATTTCGTAATCACAATAGGTCGCCAATTTGGCAGTGGAGGACGTGAATTGGGAAAATTGCTTGCATCAACTTTTGGAATAGAATACTACGATAAAGAACTGTTGCAAGAGGCGGCCAAACAAGCTGGAATGTGTCCTGAAGTTTTTGAACGAAGCGATGAACGTGTGCCATCGTTTTTGAGTGGAATGTTTGCCGTTGGCACAGGATATAATCCGGCATCATGTTATTCTTGTTCATCAACAATTGCCAGTGATGGAATTTATAATGCACAAAGTGAATTTATACGTCGCATAGCAAACGATAAATCGTGTGTTATCGTTGGTCGAAGTGCCGACTATGTGTTGCGAGAACACCCTCGTTGTGTAAATATCTTTGTACATTCATCAATCGACGATTGCATTGCTCGCATAATGCGTCGAGGAGATCGGCCAACTCCCGAACAAGCACGTACAATTGCTCAAAAAACTAATAAATTGCGAGCTAATTATTATAACTTTTACACCGATAAGCGTTGGGGCGATGCCGCCAGCTATGATCTTACCATCAATACATCGTTGCTAAAAATGGAAGATGTAGTAGCTATCGTAGCTGAATATATCCGTCGCCGTTTTAATATAAATCCTTTTGGAGGGAAATAGAAGTTAGGAAATTTATAAATAATGCTATTTGCTTATGACTAAACAAGAATCGGTGATTCTAAAGGGGGTTGCCATATTATTCATGATATATGGACATTTATTTTTGTATCCTGAGTGGGGGGTAATGTATGAGCCTCTATTTCAGATAAATAGTGTTTCTTTTGAGTGCTTATTGACAAGGGCTACAGGTCCGGTCGCATTCTACTTGTTGTTAGGTGGCTATGGAATGTATTATATCTATCAAAAGAAAAAGGAGAAAAATCAATTGTCAAGGATTCGGAATCTCTATATTAATTTTTGGGTAGTATTGTTGTTGTTTGTTTTAATAGGGCATTTCCTAAAACCTGACGCCTATCCGGGAAGTTTTAAGGCTTTGCTAACTAATGCTACCGGATTCAATACAACTTATAATGGAGAATGGTGGTTTCTATTGCCATATTCTTTAGTTGTACTGTCTTCGTATTGGGTATTCAAATTTGTCGATAGATTTAATCCATTATTGGTAATTTTTGGGAGTATATTCGGATTGTTTTCTACTTCATTTGTCATAAGTCGTTTTGGCTCGGATTATTTGTATGCTTATCACTTTAGGTATAATTTATTTTTGTATTTCCATTTGTTATGGGATTTTGTTATTGGAGCGATGTTGTTAAGAATGAACTTTTTTACGTTGGCAAAATGTAAAATAAAAAAATACCTTCCTCGAAATATATATGTAATAGCAGCACTGTTATTATTAGTTACTATTCGTTGTTTCTTTGTTACAAGTGCAGTTCACATTTTTTATGTAGTTGCTTTTATAACACTATTTTTGTCGATTTCAAGATCTAAAATTATAGATAGTACTTTGTCGGTATTAGGAAAATATTCAATGAATATGTGGCTTATTCACACATGTATATGCTATTATTTGTTTAGAGATTTCATATATGGATTTAAGTATCCAATAATTATTTATATAGCAGTCGTAGTTTTGAGTTTATTGAGTGCAATGATTGTGACAAAAATTGCAAATAATATAATAAAATTGATTAATCATTATCATCATTAAACAATTTATGTAATTCGTTGAATCGAGCAAGGTTATCGGCTGAATGGCGTGCCATTGAGGCTCTTACTTTGTCGAGTGACTTTTCTTGCATTGCACCACTTTTTGAAAAGAATTTGTCGGCGTAGCAAATGAGTTTTTCAAGCGTAGATTCTGGTAGGTAGTCTTTAAGAGGCAAAGGGAGCTGTTGCCGTTCTATGTCGGCGATAGTTAGTCCTGCTCCGGTGTGGCGTTCTGCCACGCGTGCGATTGCTTCATCTACGCCCTCCTTGCGTAATAGCTCTGCACCGAGAATGCCGTGGCGAATGTAATGCTCACTGCCGAGGCAATCGATATCGGGAGCATTAGTGAGGAATATCCCTATGTCGTGGAGCATTGCAGCTGTTTCTACATCGTCAAGCGAGATGTCAAGATTACGACGTTGTGCAATATCAAGAGCTTTGTCGGCAACTTGACGGCTATGCTGTAAAAAAATCCCGCGACACTTAGTGCCTGCGGGATAATATTTATCTATAATTTCTTGATAAGTCATTAGAACAATTGAAAATAATTTTCAACTTTCAATTTTCAATTACTCTACGATTGTGTTCCAACCATGAATGTCCTCTTCTTCGCCAAGTTGAATGCCACGAAGTTTGTTGTAGAGTGCTGTTACCACAGGTCCCGGTTCGCCATCTTTTGAAATGATATATTTCTTGTCGAGGTCAAGGTCATGGATTTCACCAATAGGCGATGCTACGGCAGCAGTGCCACAAGCAGCGGCTTCTTGTATTGTTTCAAGTTCTTCGATGGGAATTTGACGACGTTCTACCTCAATCCCCATGTCTTTTGCGATTTGTTGAAGACTCATGTTTGTGATTGAGGGGAGAATTGATTCAGAGGCAGGAGTGATATATTTGCCATCTTTGATAGCCAAGAAGTTGGCAGGGCCACATTCGTCGATATATTTTTTCTCTTTTGGGTCGAGATAAAGCACTGCAGAGTAGCCAAGAGAGTGAGCTTTTTCGCCCGCTTCAAGACTTGCTGCATAGTTGCCACCCACTTTCCAACGACCAGTACCTTTAGGTGCTACGCGGTCAAACTCGCGCATGATGCAGATGTTGGTGTTTTTGAATCCACCTTTGAAGTATGGACCAACAGGTGTTACGAGAACGAGGAAGAGATATTCGGTAGAGGGCTTAACTCCAACTTGAGCTGAAATGCCGATTTCGAGTGGGCGAATGTAGAGTGATGCTCCACTGCCGTAGGGAGGAACAAAACGTTCGTTGAGTTTAACGACACGTTTCACCATTTCGCAGAAAAGTTCCATGGGAATAGGTTGCATCTTAATACCTTCGGCCGAAGAGATGATGCGTTTTGCGTTTTCTTCAAGACGGAAAATACGCACTTTGCCATCTTTGCCTCGGAATGCTTTCAATCCTTCAAAGATTTCTTGACCATAGTGAAGGCATGTTGAAGCCATGTGTATGTTGATTGACTCAGAGGTTGATTCTTCGATTTCGCCCCATTTGCCATCTTTGTAGTAACAACGCACGTTGTAGTCGGTGGGGATATATCCAAATGATAGGTTGCCCCAGTCTAATTCTTGTGTCATAATGATATTGTAATTTATTCTTTTGCAAATTTAGCAAATTATCACGAATTATCTTCTTTTTGTGGCAGAAAATATGCAAACACCCAACAAATACTTAAAAATTGGCTGAACTTAAAGGATTCTCACATTTTTTCAGTATATTTGTGGACGTAACCATAATTATTAACTTATAAAATTACATTGCACATGAAGAATAACGTATAATTGATACGCACACTTTAAGTCTTATTGAAAAAGCGTTTTAGCTTTATTCTGTCTATCCTAAAGTTTGGCGACTAAAGAAACCGACAAGAATAATAGCGAAAATGCTCACGCTGTATAGGCGTGGGCTTTTGGTTATTCAGTCGGATAGGTAACGCCAAACACCTAGGATAGAGGAATACACTAAAAGTTCCGCGCTTTTTTGTGTGCGTATTCCAAAATTTTCAATAGGAGCAACGGAGTAACTTGAAAAGCCGTTAAGTGAGTAGAGGAAAATTTGTAATATTTAGATTATGAAAACTTTAAGATTAGTTGGGGTAGGATTTGTTGCCATTATTTTATGTATTACTTTATCAAGTTGTCCCGACGATGAGGTGGTGGATGGGGTTAATAATCCATTTATTGGAAAATGGGATGCTTCTTGTACCTTTGGTCATGACCACGTTTTTGAATTTCAATCGAATGGAGAGTTTGAACATGTTTATTATTGGGATTCACGCGCATCCCATATCGGCGATCCCAATTGTAACAAGGAAATAAAGTACGGAAGTTATAGTTATAAACCTGAAAGTGAAGAATTTATACTTATGTATGATGATGGAAATACCATATTATATATTGTTAGTCATATTGGAGAAGATAAAATTATATTAAGGGATAGCTCAAATGATCGCATACAAACACTGACAAAAAAGAAATAGATTATTGCTGTCCGATAAAACTTTATATTGATAGACTAAAAAAAATTAGGGCTGATTCCATTTGCAGAATTCAGCCCTTTATGGTTATTTCCGTTTTACCACAAACACAATAACCATTGGTAAAAGGTTACATTTTATCGAACAGCCGATATATAATCAGGTAATAAAATTGAAAACAATGAACAAGAATAATGAGTATCAGTCAAAGTTTGTAAAAACTTGTGAAATATCCAAAAGTTTATATGAAAAGATGTTATTTTTTTAACTTGTTAATAGGTAAGAGGTTAATTGCCGGAACGTTGACTGTTCTTCCGAAATTGAAAGAAGTTCAATCCTTAAAAAATTTAAGAGGGGAGAATCTTATAAATAAGTAGAAACTATTGTTGTAGGTGTTGTCGCTCGGCAACACTGACAACATGCGACACCTCAAACCATTTTTTCAATCATAGATTTGTGTAGGTTTCATTTCTTGCATTTGAATCACTGAATCGCGTACGATTGGTTCTTGTGCAAACACCAAATTTGAGAAACAAAGGGGCAATATCCCTAATAAAAAAAATTGACCATTAGATCCATTATAATAAATATAAATTTAGCAATGGCAATGGTAATAAAAAAAGCGAAAAGTAACTTTTCGCTTTTAGAATGATATATAAGGTTGGGAGGTGTTAAGATTGGTTATTTGAACACTGCCAAAGGGAGATATAATCTTCTTGTGGTCTTATACATATCGCAGTTTGTTAAAGGAGTAAAACCGTTATCAACTGTATAAAACTTCGTTACTCTACTTTCGTTTATTGCATCAACTGTAACAAATTGACACCCCGAAGGTCTATACTTCACATATGTACCAATAATAATGTCAAGTATAATACGCCCAACCCCACGAGACTGCCATTTTTCATCAACTGCTAAATGGGTAATATTTATTGCAGGGAAAGAAGTTTGTTTCAAGAAAAAATCCACATAAGAACTTTCTGCAATAATTGGATTTTCTGCAATAATATCCTCTTTATCTTCTTTAGATTGAATGATTAACGCATCATTAGCTAACGTAAAAAGTGCAATTATTTCGTTTGAGGATATATGCCTAACAATATATGTAGAAATATAACGATTCTCATCACAAACGGACAAATTCAATCGGATATAATCATCCATCTCTTTGCAACCACAGCAAAAAGATTGTAGCTCATCAATATCTAAAGGAGTGAACGAGGATATTTTAATATCCGAGGATTGGATTTTTACCGCCATTATTTTTTACGATGTCAGCAGTCACACGTGCCATACGTTCCTTGCGTGATTGAATTTCAGCTTTTTGAGTAGGGTTAAAACGTCCCTCTAAGCAATTACGCATTATTGAACGAAACTGCTTAGCATCGTCAATTGAAATAGTAATATTTGAATCAGAACGTAACATAATTTTGTTTGTAATATTAATATGATTATGCAAATTTACATTATCAACACACTTAAATCCAAAATTAAGAATGTATTTAATAATTAAAATAAGAATTTTTAACTATATATAAAATTTGGGGACAGTGTGGAAATTGTGTTTATAGATTAACAAATGAAACAAAAAAAAGTGCGTTTTTATATGGCGAAACGAGCAAAAAAATGGAGCTGTGCCAAAATCCTGAATTTTGACACAGCTCTCAACTCCTATATTATTGCCAGTATTTTTCGATTTCCCGCAAATTTCAAACTGCAAAATCCCCGATTTCCCTCAAATTCTAAAGATAAAAAACTCGATTTCCCTCCAATTTAAGAACAATTTGTACATTATACAATAATGAAGAATGTATATCAGTTAAGGCTTGTGAAAACTTGTGAAATATCCAAAAGGTTTATATGAAAAGATGTGATTTTTTCAACTTGTTCATCGGTAATAGGTTAATTGTCGGAACGTTGACTGTTTTTCCAAAATTTAATAAGATCAATAATGCTACTAATTAAAAGCAAACCAAAGATTGCAGCTCTCCAATAACGAATCTCAACAAAAAGTGAATCGTAAATGAGGATAATGCAGAGGATAGAAACTAATGTGTTGAGAAGCGGGGATTTGTATCTTTTTAAGAAGCTAAATATTTTTGACATATAAGATTAGTTTGTGTTATGGTTGCAAAGTTAATGCTTATAGTGAAATGAGGCAACGCGAAAACGAAAAAAGTGCGATGCCCATTATTGAGCACCGCACATCTGTCTATTATAGAGTAGGTTGCCTATTTTACTGCAATTTTTATGCTTTGAGTATCAGTAATTACAAAATAAATTCCACCGTTTAGCATTAATGGAGTAGAGAAAAGGTTGCTCTTAATGTCGCAAGAATAAATAAGCGATCCGGCTACATTATAAATCAAACATCTTTCTCCATTACAGTTGTTAATTGTCAATACTCCATTGCTGTAATTTATATCTATATTGTTGTTAGATACTCCATCAACTCCCGATGGCACTTTGCTATCTAATACAACAGGAATAGTAGCAGAGAATGTTTTTGTACCGTAGCTTTTATGTGAAATAGTTTGAGCTATTTCAATTTCGGTACGACCTTTGGCATTTTCCACTGCCGTGATAACGAGATTGCCATCAGCATCAATAATAGCATTTTCTATGAGGGAATTATCATTAATGTTTTTAACTTCGGTAGTGAATGTCAAATTTGTTTTTGTTGCTGTATAGTTGAAAATATCGGCAACAGCAAGTGTGCCAACAAGGACAGAATCGGTATAGATTGTTACTTCTGATTCATCAATTGTAGGCTTGTAGATGCGAGGGGTAATAGTGAATGAAGCTGTTCCTTTAACTGATGCACCACACTTGTCGATACATTCAAATGGGAATGTAAATACGGTTTTGTCATCAACATCACCTGTAAATTTTACTTTAGGAGTAACTTTACCATCAGTGTTATATGTAACATCAAGCCAATCAACATCTTCACGAATATACATTGCGTAATTGTCAATAGTTGAACCTTCGCTATCGGTAAAGTAATTGGTTAATTTTGCTGCAGTACAACTTTTTACCGAAGTGGCACGCTCATATACCCCTGATGTATATGAATAATCCTTTTTTACTGTTGGAGCTTCGTTTTGTTCGGTAGCAGCCATTAAATTCATTGCCGATGGAATAGAATTAAAGGTCATCTTTGGTTGAGTTAAATCAGAAGATTCAAATATAGCCATGCCTTGTGAATATGCCACATAATAACGTTCAAAAGAGTCAGTTGTTTCGCTAACGGCAAGTGTTGGGATAAACATATCGTTAAGAATCATCACGGTTTCGTCTCCGAATGTTTCGGTTTCAGTATTATATGCAATAAATCCACTACCACGTGATACCATAATGTTATTGCCCGCTTGAGCTGAAACGCTGTGAGGAAGTTGCATACTATTGTCTAATGTCGCAGTTATAACAGTATTAGAGTTGTCGGTTGGGTTAAACACAACCATCGAAGCAGCTTCTCCGTTTACTTCACCGGTAGCAATATAGAGTTTGTCGTTATGGTAATACATTCCTGATGCATTATAGCCTCCGTCAATATCTATATTGGTCTCAGCCAAAATCCATGTGGCAAGATTGAGCTTGTTTATTCGGGCATTGGCGTCAGTAGCACATAAAATATAGGCAACATCTCCATTTATTACCATTTGTTTAATAGTGCCATTTAGCTTGATTGATTTGAATGCATCGAGGTCGGTGCGATAGAATACTTTGAGAGAATCTTCGTCGCTAACAATAATTTTGTCTTTGTAAGTAGCAAGTTGATGCTTATCGGTAGAGGTTAATGATGCATTTGCAACAGTTTTTCCCCATTCCACATCATAACGAGAAAGGTTTGTGCCTTGTGTAAGGTATGCGTATGAACCATCAGGTAGAATATTGTCGGTTGGGATTTGGTTCAGAGTAGAACCACAAGCAAGATCTTCAACGTAGGTCTTGTTCTCAAATGTTTCTGCATCGATGCCTTGAAGTTGGGCTATGCCTATGTCAACACCATTTTCATCAGAGCTATTAATCATCAACACTTTTTTGCGAGAAGCTAAGTTGTAAGGACCATAAGTAACAGGAACTTCGATAGTCTTTTCTTGACCAAAACAAGTTACCTTAAAGACGAGAATGTCAGTAACATATTCCCCTTCGGTAAATTCGTAAAAAAGGTGGTTGTTATAAAGCGAAACATTTGCCAATCCCTTTTTCGCAGTTACTTTGTCCATATATATAGTAGCACCATTTCCGGTTGAGAAAATGTCGCTATTGAGTAACTCTCCGGTGGGTTTGTTTGTTGCAATTTGTATAGGAGTTACAGTGATTTCGGGCCTTTCAAGTACAGTTATTTTGATTTGGTCACTCAAAGTGGGGTTAATTCCCGATACAGCAGTAAGAGTTGTGACACCGGGGGTTAATGCGATGAAATTACCTTTGTCAATGACTCCCACTTCGGGATTGCTGTTTATCCAGGTGTAATTGTCGTAGATAAAGCGATTAGATTTTGTTTCATTCACATTTTCGGTATTGTCATCTTCGCTTTCGACGTTGATGTAAATGCGTTCACCTACGATGCACGATAACTCATCGCTTGCAGCACTTTCATTGCCTTCAAGATTGATAACCACATTTGTGAGGTTACATACCGATACCTCAAATGCCTCTTCAGGAATATTGTCCATTGCAGAGAAATGTACCCACACCGTTCCATAGCCATTAGCTGTAAGTAATCCATTATTGTCAATCTCAGCAATAGCATCTGTGCCGTCAGTAACAAGACCTTCTTTGTCAAGAGATAGCCACCAGCGTTGAGGAGCATCTTTTACAAGACGACCATTCTTGAATAAAAGTCCTTCATATTGGCAAGTGTGTCCTTTGGGTACTTGCAATTGAGTGATGCCAACATAATTGTAATAATAATCTTGTGGCACATATTCAGGGTCGGGGAGGGTGATTGCACAGTTTAATACCTCGGTTGACCATTCGCCGAGCCAACCTGCAATAACTTGTCCGGCAGTATAAACTTTTACGAAATCAATCTTTTCAAGATCTACATAATTACCATCTTTGTCGACAGCCCAGCTGATGTCCATACCATCGCCGGCTGCTTCGCCAAGTGATGGGCGACCATAAGGATTTTGTGCTATACGAGAGTCCTCCTTTACAAATCCTTTGTTGTCGCAATATCCAAAGCCTGAATAAGCGTAGAACTCGATATAACTTGGCGAACGCATGTCGATGCAACCACGAATGTTGGTGACACCGGTAAATGTGATTGAATCACGGGAAACACTTGGAGAAAACCAGCGTTTAGACTCATCGGGATTGTCTTGATTGTAGAAATAATCGGGATAGAATGAGTGCTTGTGGAAGTTGTTTGTTACTACTGCACCATATTCATGCTTAATTTCGCCATTTCCCTCCCATTTCATAGCCCAGGGCACAGTGTAACGATCATTATAGTGAGGGTTGTAGTATGTTAGTTCTACATTATGTTTGGTAGTGCTTAACCAATAGTCGCTACCTGCAAGCTCATACCATTCGCCGTCATCGGGAAGCCCGTTGCCGTTTTTGTCTTCCATAACTTGCACGGCTCCGGGTTCGGTCCACACTCCTTTTTCGGCAGCTACAAATGAATTTCCTTCAACAGTGAAATCCACGCCGTAGGGATTTTGAGGATTGTTGTAGATAGGTTGGTCGAAACCAAATACAATATATCCACCTAATGCACCAAGGCTCACACCACGTTCGTTATTTTCAAAAAATTCGATAGGGTTGTCCCATGCAATTTCACTACGAAATTGTCCTGCTGCTGGTTGATATTCTAATATCTTTGTAGCATAGCAGTTGCGAGTAGTATATGTGATAATTTTATTTGAAGAAGATTCGGTTCCGTCAGATAAAGTAATTGTATATTTGATTGCATCTGATACAATTTGTTGAGGAGTGCCGTTAGGAGTATATTGAATAACCTTATATCCGTTTTCTCCGTCAACTAATTCGATAGTACCATATTTTAATTCATCGGCGTTGTCGATAGTTAAAGAACAAGTCGTTTTTTCCGATGATTTATAGAAACTTGTGTTGCCGATAACATCAAAAACTTGAGGAGCTATTTCATCGGGGTTGATATATGATTTAATCATTGATGTTTCTAACCCATGCACTTTTACAGGGAAGGTATTTGTGACGGTTTCGCCATTATAAGTAATCGATACTGAGAATGTAGTTTCACCTTTTACTTGTCCCATACGAGTTAATTGCATTCTCGTTTTGCTCATGTGGGCACCTATGCTGTTTAATTTTATGATAGTGTTATCGCCCGATGATGTAGTGATTGTGATTCCCTCCTTTTGTGAAATGTCGGTTGATGTTGAAATGTCGTCGGGATACTCAAATAGGTCGTAAAAATAAACATAAAAAGAACTACTCCCATCTGAGCCAACGGCCTCATAGGAATACTCTTTGGGGACAAATTGAGTCCCGGCTTGAGCTGTGAATGCCATTGCTAACGACAAAAACAGCATGATAAGACTAACCTTTTTCATTTTATATAACAATTTTATGTGATTGATTTGAAATTTTTACGATATAGAGATTGCCTTTAACCAGTCCTGAAATCATGTCGCCATTGTTAATAATGACCGATTTTACAAGAGAGCCTTGAGCATTGAAAACATCTACTTGTTGGGGTGTGTCAATGCCGGTAATCATAATATTTCCTGAAACGGCAAAAACGTTTGCTTGTTCAATGGTGTTTAATTGAACAGAGCTGATGTCGGCAGTAACTGATATTTTTACACTTTCAGTTACTACTTTTCCATTGGAATTAAAGGCTATTTCAATCACTGTATTACCTTTCTTCAATGGGGTGAGTACTAAATTGCCATTAATAATTTCGGCTTTTACGATTGATTCATCTTTGATATTGCTTATGCTTTTTATAATAGCGGCATTATTTGAATCTTCGTCGGTTACTTTGTCAGATAGAGTGATTTCAATAGGATCTTTATCATCGATAGTTACATCTTCAAATTTCTCAACAATAGGAGCTTTATTGTCGGGGAAGATAAACATTGCAGGATACCAGTAACGTTTAATAGGCTCTTGATATTGAATCATTTCCCCTTCGGGAGATATAATTGCGTAGATCCATTCTTGTGTTGCAATGTTTTCGCCCACATAAAGTGATGCATATATATTCCCATCTTTAGGATTGCATTGAATAGCACCGCCATAGAAATACAATCCATCAAAAGAACTATCATATATCTCTTCGCAAGCACCTTCGGCATACGCTTCGTCGGGGTTTGAGAGGTCGATATTATCCCAATCGATAGCATCAATATTGAAACGATATAATACGCAGTTTCTAAACCAGTTGATTTGTCCAAGGCTTGGGTCGGTATATACAAAGTATAGAGTATTTTCGGTGTTGCTCGCAGTCAAAGAGCCTGCAGTCCACGCATACCACGATTGAGGCACGCCACCGGTGTCTAAACGAACCTTTTTTGTTTCAAGGCTATATTGGTTGATACACATGAGTTGTGAGCCGTTCCAAGCATTTCCATTCCACCCGTATGGATAGTTAAGGTTGCTTTCATTACCCTCTTCTTGATAGTTTACACCTACCCATATATTCCCATCTTTGCTTTGAACCATGGTAGAGAAACAACCTTCAATAATCTTTATTATTTCATCGGTTTGGGGGTTGATGACGAGTACCCCCAAGTCTTGTTTTATCGCGAAAACATAATCTTGAGTGCGAAGCATCATGCCTATTTGGTTGTGGTAAAGAGGCCCTTGACCATCGGCATTACTTATTTCGTTGCCAGTAATAAGTTTGTTCTCGGTGCCTGGAATGGGCTTCTCTGAGTCCCACACAAAGATTTTTCCTTGTTCATTCCATTTAAATACATATATGCCATTTGATGTGCCCACATAAAACTTGTTGTTGTCAACGAAACAAACACCTCGGCCATCGGCATCGGATTTGCCATTCTCGTTAACCGAAATGAGAGGGTGTACCTCATCACCTATGGGTTTGAGCGTGTTTTTATTCAAAATGGCAACGCGACCCGATAGCATATCGCCACCTTCACCGGGGTCTTTATCTTGTTTGCCTGTAATTACGAGAAAATCTCCATAAAGTTGACCATACTGAGATGTGCAGCCAAGAGAATACTTATAGTTGTTGGCCATCTGCATAATGAGGTAGTCGATAGTCTCTGCCTCCGGATTCCAGAAGTTTAGAGTACTATTGTTATGCCCATACCAATCCTCGTTGAGGACATACGCTCCATTGGAGTAATTTTGTGCAATAGATTGCATAGAACTTGCTACAATCAAAGCACTTGCAATTAGTGATAAAATTTTTTTCATATTATGTAGTTTAATTTATTATAATCGGTTAGGGATTAGGTAGAAAAGAGTTGTCAATATGCAAATCTTCGGCACGACAAATCTCAGTAGAGGTTTCGCCAAGCCAGCCACATGATTGATTTACACCGGTGAATACACGAATGAAATCCACACCATCGAGCTGCACATGGTTGCCGTTTTTATCTACAGCCCAATCGATATTGAAGCAGCTTTTGTCGCCAACCTCATTGGGGTGATTGTCGGCATATCCACAATCATAGGCATACAACACGAAATAGCTACCTATGCCACTCTCATCGATACCATTTGAAGCCAATCGTGTTCCGCTAAAAGTGATTTCATCGACCGTAACCCATTTAGGGAAATAATCTTGACGGTGATATGAGTTTTTTTCGATATAGCCTGTTGTGCCATCGTTTGCAGTCCATTGAATATATGTGTTGTCGGTGATTGGCGACTGAGGAATGGGAGTTGCAACGTGGTCGCTTGGGGTGCGAAAATATGTTACTGAATAGTTGTGTAATGTTTCGGGCTTATAGTATTCGCTGCCGGCAAGTTCATACCATTCGTCGTCGGGTATGCCATTGTCATTTTTGTCGATAGATACCATCACGATGCCCGGCTCAGCACTACCTCCCGATTCAGGAGCGTTAGGATTAGGGTTGGCTTCGGCATAGAATGAATTTCCGAGAATTTTGAAATCCATTTCTCCCGGCACATTTACCACCGAGTGGTCAAACCCAAAAGTTACATAGCCTCCATAACCACCAAGTGAAATGAGTACATCGTTTTTGTCGGAGATACATTCCAATACCTTTTTACGCATCGACTCTTCTGTGTCACCATCTTTATACTTGGGTAACTCATTGACAAATTGACCTGGTGCAGGACGATACTCATATACTTCGGTGATGTATCGACTATAAGCTACTTGCTCGTTCCACACCACTATTTTTATGTTATGTTCTACCGGGTCGGTGTCATCAACGATATTGAGTTTTACATTATATGTGCCGGTATCTTTTTTTACGAAATACAAGTCGCGTTCATTTGATATTACGGAGTCATTTCCATTTACATCTTTCATCGACCAAATGTATGACTCACCGGGAAATTCGGGGTGTAGATGTAACATCTTCATTCTTTCAATGGCATATTCTTCATCAATGCCAAGGCTCACCATCTCAATCTCAGGTTCGCAAGCTGAGATGGTGGCTGATAAAATGGTTGCGATTAATATTTGATATAAGTGTTTCATTGTGAGTTATTATTTATATAGGAATACCATGTGAGCCGGAATATCGCCGGTGCGTACACTCCATTTCTTTTTGCCTTCTCGGCTGTAACAGTGCAAAGCACCACTTGAAACATAGTTTTTAGCATCAGTAACATATATATCGCCGGTAATTGGGTGAACGTTTATACCATAAGGCACTTCGATGTCTTTTTCAGTACCATCTGTAATGAAATGGTCGGTAACAAGTTCTTTAGTTCGCACGTCGATGATGCCGTAGGCAATGTGATTTTTTTCTTCTTGATTGTTCCATTCCACACTATAGAAATAAAGCGAATCTCCTTGGATATGCATTTCCGAACAAGGAATGTCGAGAGTGTCGGTAACAACCATCTTTCGTGAGAATTTGCTCTCTTTTTCAAGTACAAACATTTTGGAACGAATAGAACCATAATTGCCACGAGATGTTACCCACAGTTTTCCGTATTTGTCAGCTTCTATGCGATGAAGGTTTATACCAACCGGAATTTTCTCAACTTGAGTCATGCCGAATTTTTCGACAACTGAGATAGTATAGTCATATTTTGGTACACGATAACCTCCTGAATTGGCTACATAGATATATTCACCGAGGATTTCTAATTCGTCGGGTTGGTAACCGACGGTGCATTTCCCGGTAACGGAAAGAGAGGCGGTATCTACTCGATACACGGCTCCAAGTTGTGCATCAGGGTTAATAGCCACCGGACCTACATAGGCAGAAACGTAGGCATTACCTTTGTCAAATTTAATATAACGGCAGTTGGGGATATCGATTTGCCCGATACGCACCAATGTGTGTGCGTCCATCACTTCTACCTTGTGCGAACAGTTAATCACGGCATATAACTTGTTGCCATATATCTGAATGTCATTTCCAACGTCGCCTAATTCTTTGATGACAGTTGGGTTGCGTTCGGCGTACATATTTCGCACATAATAAGCGTTTTTGAAATCCACAAAGTCGATAGAGGCCTTGTTGCTACCCATATTCCCCTCGTTGAGCAAGTACATGCCTATTGGATTCACGTCGGAGTTGGGCTCAAATGGCAAAATGTCGTACTCTGTTGGTACCACAAGCTCATCTTCGCGACAACTTGTGGCACAACAGAGAATAAATGAAAAGAGTATGAGTATAGAAAACGGTTTCATCAATTAATAAACTAAAGTTCGACAACAATACCAAATCGATAGTTACGCTTTGGCATAGGGTAGTTTAAGATTACGTCATAATCTTGTGAAAGCAGATTGTTAACTTCGGCAGTTGCCTTAAGATTTACTTTTCTTATTTTGAATGATTTCATGAGTGAAATGTCACTTGTGTACCAAGGTTGAGTGTGATTATAGCGAATATTTTCTTGTTGGTTGTAGCGTTCACCTGTATAAATGAAACTATAATTCAAATGCCAGCCTCTCCAGTCAAGCATGAGGATTGCCGAACCACTATGCCATGGGATATAAGGTATTTGATGACGATAGTAATTGTCGGCAGGATTTGTAACGTCGATTGCTTCTTGGTAGGTGTATTGGAACTTGGTGGTGAAATCAATGTCGAATGGAAGCCCGAATGTTGCACCTAATTGGGCATCGATACCTTTGATTTCTACTTTGCCGAGATTGAGCATTGTCCATCGAAATTGCTGTCCTTTGGGATATGCTACAATTTTATCTTTTACATCATTATAGTAAACATCTGTTCCAATCTTAAAATATTTGAACCAACTTTTTTCTTGAACTAAATCATATAATAAGCCAACATTATATTGTATTGCGGTTTCGGGTTTGAGATATGCGTTGCCCATATCGGTGTAATACAAGTCGTTGAATGTGGGCATGCGATAGCTTTGTTTATAAAAAGCACGTAATACTAAATTAGGCTTTCTAAATGGTTTATATGAAGCGAATACTCCCGGGGTGAATTTAACTTTATCGGGAGCCGAATCGCGTTCTCGTTGTTCTTCATTTACGTATGTCATTAATCCCGATGCTTGCAACTTTAGACAATCCCATAATGATAGGGCTGTAGCCAATGAAGCCCAATGAGTGGTGCGGTCAACGTCCAGATATTCCGATAGCCCATTCCATTGAAAGTCGTATGCCATAGACAAATCCCAATTAGGCAAAACACTATATTTGTTTGCCCATGATAAATATACCTCTCTTTGCTTGTAGATGTTATCGACATGAATGAGTTTGTCGTCATTGTTTACATATCGTGTGTAGTCAAAGGCATATTTGGCGTTTACCTTTGTGCTGAATTTTGAAGAGAATTTATGTTCAAACATTCCCTGTGCAAACGAGTTTCTATCCCATAGCCTTTCGCCGCGTCGCCACACATTGTTAACAATGGCACCCGGCACTCCTCGCTCTGAATTGTAATGGTATAGATAAACTTTCCATCGACCTTTAGGAAGGAATCCATGCACTCCTCCTTCAAGACGAACAGCGTCAATATCGCCATTTTCGCGAATGGCAGTTGTGTCGTAGGCAAGTTCGCCCGAAGGAGTAACGCGTCGATAACGGAATTTGTATTTTCCCGATGAGCTTATCCACTCGGTATTGAAACTCATGCTGATAGTTTCGCTGAGTTTGTACTCAAATGTCAGAGATGGGTTGAAAAGGTCAAATGAGCCGGCACGCAACCCCACTCGTAAATGGCATGATTCTCCATCCCTGAATTTAGGGAATCGGGTGTTGAGGTATATTGACCCGGCAGAACCAAATTCGCGTGCCGACTGAAAAATTTCACTTTTTTGTCCGTTATATAGTGAAACGGTTTCAATGTTTTCCAATGAATATTTTCCTAAATCCACTTGCCCGTTTTGAGCATTTCCTAATTCAATGCCATTGTAATATACTCCCATGTGATTTGTTCCCATCGAACGTATATTTACCGTTTTAATACCACCCACACCACCATAGTCTTTTAGTTGCACACCCGAAAAATACCTTAAAGCATCGGCTACACTGTGTGAACGCAATGCCTCTAATTCTTGTCCTTCTAATGTTTGTGCCGGTATAACTTCTTTGTAGGATTGAGCAGTTATTTCGACCTCTTTGAGAAATGTGGTGTCAAGATTAGTGTATTCCTCGTCGCTGAGTGTGGTTGCTGATGAGGAATGTGTAGTCAGCAATAAATAAAAAAACGAGCTTGTTAAGATGCGTCTTACCATTTTGAAAAATAATTAATGTTATTAATCAAAATAGCTTCGAGGCGACACCTTGTCAAGCCTGAAATGTAAACGCACTCCTATCTCGTATAGGGTGGCAGAAACAAAGAAAAAAGAAGACGAGTGCTAACTACATGTCTTAACTTTTCAAAGCTCATACCTCGTAAGCTATTGAAATAAATGTAGTGGCAGGTCTTCTGACTCGTTTCCTCATCCCGACGCCTTCCCAAGGTCTATCGCCTCAGTGGCAGGTTGTGAATGTCGGTGAGTGATAATGAAACTCACAGCAGCGGGGACTGTCCAGGATTTACACCTGATTCCCTATTAAGTGGAGTAACCCGGTTGGGTATCCACACCATTACATCGGCAAAGGTATATATTATTTCTTTTTTTATCAAATGTTTTTAATAAAAAAACACACAAAAAAAGTGCGATGCTCAAAATTGGGCATCGCACTTTGCGTTATTTATATCTCTGGGAGATTGTAGATTAGTTGTTTTCAGGACGAAGTTTGCGAACAGTAACTGCAGCTTGCCACATTTCGCTTTCGCGAAGAGCTTTGAGTTCTTCTTCGAGTTTTTCGCGATAGTCGGGTTGAGAGTTGCTGTCGATTGAAATTTGAGCTTCGTTACCTGATTTTACGCTATCGTAAAGTTGTTGAACAACAGGTTTGATTGCATCGTGGAATGGACCCATCCAGTCGAGAGCACCACGTTGAGCTGTAGTAGAGCAGTTTGCATACATCCAGTCCATACCATTCTTAGCGAAGAGAGGCATCAATGATTGAGTCAATTCTTCAACTGTTTCGTTGAATGCTTCAGATGGAGTGTGGCCGTTTTCACGTAGCACTTCATATTGAGCGAGCAACAAGCCTTGGATAGCACCCATCAATGAACCACGTTCACCAGTGAGATCAGAAGTTGCTTCACGTTCGATAGTGGTTTCGAAGAGGTAACCTGAACCGATACCGATACCAAGAGCAAGAGCTCGGTCAGTAGCACGACCGGTAACATCTTGTGAAACTGCGTATGAAGAGTTCAAGCCACGACCTTCGAGGAACATTGTACGCAATGATGTGCCTGAACCTTTAGGAGCAACGAGGATAACGTCAACATCAGCAGGAGGAACTACGCCTGTGCGGTCGCTCCAAGTGAGAGCAAAACCGTGAGAGAAGTAAAGAGCCTTGCCTGGTGTGAGGTATTGTTTGAGGGTAGGCCATACTGACATTACAGCAGCGTCAGAAAGAAGACACATAATAATAGTGCCTTTTTCGCACGCTTCTTCGATGCTGAAAAGTGTTTCGCCTGGTACCCAACCGTCAGCGATAGCTTTATCGAATGTTTTACCTTGACGTTGACCAACGATAACGTTGAAACCGTTATCACGAAGGTTCATACTTTGACCGGGACCTTGAACGCCATAACCGATCACAGCTATAGTTTCATCTTTAAGGATTTCACGAGCTTTTTCCAAGGGAAATTCTTCGCGGAGGATTACGTTTTCTTCAACTCCGCCAAAATTCATTTTTGCCATAATTGAATATTATTTAGTTTTATGATTTTGTTGCAAATTTACGGCTTTTATTGTAAATCTGCAACAAAATGTAATTAAATATTTAATTTTTGTGTCAATTTTTACTTGTGAATTCGATTTTTGCTCTACAATTTGCTGTTTCGTTAACCAAAATTTCGGTTTCGGCAATATTTTCAGTACATTTCGTAATAATGTGAGCTTTGTCGCCAAAATAAGTCTCACGTAGATATTGAATTTCGAAACGAGCGATGTTGTTGTTGTCAAAGTGTTCCAAGTCCCATTGATTGAGGAATGCGTCCATATATCTCACGCTATTCACATGCCGATTAAAGTCTATGTCGCTTACTTTGAATCTATGTTGAGCCGAGAGTGTTGCTTCTTCGGCATTAACCGGCATTAATCGACTTTGTTTTGCGATGGGGCAGGGTCGGTCGCTGATTGTTTCGGCAAGCCATGAAATGCTTGTGAGATCGCTCGGACGACGTGTTTCCATGTCGATAGCCACCCAAATTGAGCGTACATATCCTATTGTTTCGCCTTTGCCATCTTGGACTTCCATATTACGTTCTGAATAGAGGCGATTAAAGCCTTCAATCCAAGTGGTCAAACTATATTCTTCGTTCATTTTAGGATAACGAGTCATCTCAATAGAAAGACGGCTCAACACCCAACCAACATTTGATTTAATAAGGTCGGCGTAGCCCACGCCGAGAATGTTGGCATGTTCGGTTGCCACCTCAATTACACGTTGTGCAATGAGTGTAATAGGCATTTGTTGCTGAGCGTTACACTCTCCTGCAGTGAGGAAATATTTATGGGTGTATTCTTTAGGTGCGTCCATTCAATATTAATTTGTTATTTCGGCACGACGTTGAGCTTGCTCTTCGAGGAACATTGTTACATACTCTTCGGGCGATTTGGTAATTGCCACGCGTCCACTACGCACAAATTGGCGAATGTCGTAATGTTTTAACTCTTCAAACAAAGATTCTGTTTCGTCAGAATGTCCCGATTTTTCAATCACTGTATATTCTTTTGTGATTTCAAGTATGCGAGCATTGTGGCGACGAATAATCGTTTCGAGGTTGGTTTCGTTGAGGAGTTGTTCGGTTGGCACTTTGTAGAGTGCTATTTCTTGATAAACAATTTCATCATCGGTGTAAAGGAATGATTTAAGCACATCAATACGTTTTTCGATTTGCTTAACTACTTTTTCCATAGTAACACGATCACTCCATGTCGTAATGGTAAACTTGTGAATGCCTTCGATTGACGATGGACTCACCGATAGACTTTCGATATTAAGGCAACGGCGAGTGTATATGATTGAAATTTGGTTGAGCAACCCAACCTGATTTTCAGAAAATACGGTAACTGTAAATAATTGTTTTTCCATTGTTTACAATGTTTTAGTCAAGTTTGAATTTCTCAGTAGGGTTGAGCATAATGTCGTCAATAGCAGCTCCGGCAGGAATCATTGGGAAAATCATGTCGGTGGGGTCGATATTGACATTGAGCATATACGCACCTTTGTGGTTGAGCATGCGAGCGATTGCATCGTCGAGTTGTTCGCGAGTCTCTACATTTTCGGCAGCGATGCCATAAGCGTTAGCTATTGCCACAAAGTCGGGGTTAACCATTGGAGTTTGTGAGAAACGGCTGTTGAAGAATAATTCTTGCCATTGACGCACATTGCCAAGGAAGTTGTTGTTGAGAAGAATGATTTTTACGTCGGTACCATATTCCATAATAGTGCCGAGTTCTTGAATAGTCATTTGTAAGCCACCATCACCGGTGAAGAAGCACACTGTGCGTTCGGGTGCACCCATTTTGGCACCAATTGAAGCAGGAAGCCCAAAGCCCATTGTTCCAAGACCACCTGATGTGAGAATACTTTTAGGGTCGGTGTAACGGAAATAACGTGATGAGAACATTTGGTTTTGTCCCACATCAGTAACCAATACTGCACGGTCGCCGGTTGCTGTTGATACTTTATTAACCACTTCGCCCATTGTCATGGTTCCTTCAGTGCGATAAACTTCACGCTCGATAACCTTTTCACGTTCCACTTTGTCGCATTCATCAAATGTGCTAATCCATTCACTATGGTCGGCAGTATTGATGAGGGGTAATAGTTTTTCAAGTACCTCGCGAGCATCGCCATGAATAGTGGCATCGGTTTTGATGTTTTTGTCAAATTCCGATGAGTCGATGTCGATATGAATGATTTTTGCTTGCTTTGCATATTTTGAAGTATCGCCCGTTACACGGTCATCAAAACGCATACCAATTGCAATCAACACGTCGCAACGGTTGGTGTTGATATTCGGACCGATATTCCCGTGCATGCCAAGCATACCTTTATATAATCGGTGGTTGCTTGGTATTGTTGAAAGCCCAAGTAGTGTTGCTGCTACAGGTATATTAGCTTTTTCAGCAAGTGCGGCAAGCTCTTTTTCGGCTCCTGAAATCATTACTCCGTGTCCCGAAATTATCATTGGGCGTTGAGCTGCATTGATAATATCGGCGGCTTTTTTGAGGTCGTTTTCATTGATTTTGGGATAGGGGATATAACTACGAATGTAGTCGCATTTCTTGTGTTCCCATTCAAGCATTCCCACTTGAGCATCTTTAGCAATGTCAAGCACTACCGGTCCGGGACGACCTGAATTAGCAATATAGAAAGCACGAGCCACAGCCCAAGGTATATCTTCAGCACGACGCACTTGATAAGCCCATTTTGTAATAGGTTGAGTGATGCCTACCACATCGGTTTCTTGAAACGCATCGCTACCAAGGAATGATGATGCTACCTGCCCTGTGATAACCACAAGTGGTGTGCTATCCATTAAGGCATCGCTTAGTCCGGTAATGACATTGGTTGCTGCCGGTCCTGATGTTACGATAACAACACCCGGACGACCTGTTACGCGAGCATAACCTTGTGCGGCGTGTGTCGCACCTTGTTCGTGTCGCACTAATATATGTTTTAGTTTGTCGGTATAATCATATAATTTGTCATAAACCGGAATGATTGCACCACCGGGATAACCGAATACGAGGTCAACCCCCTCGGTGATCAATGACTTTATAAGTCCTTCGGCTCCTGTTATTTTTTCTGCCATATATTGTAATAGTTATGAATATTCAATTCTCAATTCTCAATTCTCAATTTCTCTTACTCCTCCTTTGTCGGCCGAAGTTACCATTGATGCGTAAGCACGCAATGCTTTTGAAATCACACGGTTGCGGTTGCGAGGGGTGAAAGCTTCTTTACCTCGTGCATCTTCCTCTTTACGGCGGTTAGCGAGTTCTTCATCGCTGATTTCTACGCTAATGGTGCGTTGAGGAATGTTGATGTCGATGATGTCGCCATCACGCACGAGCCCAATGTTGCCACCGGCTGCAGCTTCGGGAGAAATGTGTCCGATAGATAATCCTGATGTGCCACCTGAGAATCGACCATCGGTAATGAGTGCACATTCTTTTCCTAAGTGTTTACTTTTGATGTAGCTTGTGGGATAGAGCATTTCTTGCATGCCGGGACCTCCTTTAGGCCCTTCGTGGGTGATAACCACTACATCACCGGCTACCACTTTGTCGCGAAGGATACCATCAACGGCATCTTCTTGTGATTCAAATACTTTTGCTGGGCCACGGAAATGGAAAATGCTTTCGTCAACACCGGCAGTTTTTACAACACACCCATCATGTGCTATATTGCCACGCAATACAGCCAATCCGCCATCTTTTACGTATGCGTGTTCAAAGTCGCGAATGCACCCTTTTTCGCGGTCGGTGTCAAGAATTTCGTAGGTGCAGTTTTGCGAACCGAGAACGATGTTTTTCTTTTCTCCCGGAGCACTTTTCCACATGGCTTCGGCTTCGGCACCATAATTTTTGCCACCTATAGCATATTTTTCTATGGCATCGCCAAGGGTTAAACCATCAACACGTTTCACTGTGGTGTCGATAATGCCTTGGTCGGCAAGGATTTTCATGATTGAGATGATACCACCTGCACGGTTTACATCTTGAATGTGATATTTTGAATTTGGTGCTACTTTGCACAATACCGGAGTTTTGCGTGAAAGAGCATCAATATCGTCCATATTAAATTTGGCTTCAGCCTCGTGGGCAATTGCAAGAAGGTGAAGAACGGTGTTAGTAGAACCACCCATCGCAATATCGAGTGTCATGGCATTAAGCATTGCTTCACGAGTAGCAATGTTGCGAGGCAAAACACTTTCATCGTCATCGTAATAGTATGCAAATGTATTTTTAACGATTTGCTGAGCTGCTTTTTTGAATAGTTCGGTGCGATTGGCGTGTGTTGCCACGATAGTTCCGTTGCCGGGAAGTGCTAAACCTATCGCTTCGTTGAGCGAGTTCATTGAATTTGCGGTAAACATTCCCGAACAAGACCCACAAGTGGGACAGCCATATTGCTCAAGTTTAGTTACAGTTTCATCATCTACGCTTTCGTCGGCAGCATCAATCATAATGTCGATGAGGTCGAGAGGGCGGGAGCCAAGGCGACCGGCTTCCATTGGACCTCCCGATACAAAGATAGCAGGGATATTCAATCGCATAGCAGCCATGAGCATACCGGGTGTAACTTTGTCGCAGTTAGATATACACACCATAGCGTCGGCTTTGTGGGCATTAACCATATATTCAACCGAATCGGCGATAAGATCGCGAGAGGGAAGTGAATATAACATGCCGTCGTGTCCCATTGCAATGCCATCGTCAATGGCTATGGTGTTAAATTCGGCGGCAAAGCAGCCAAGTTTCTCTATTTCGGCTTTTACTATTTGACCTATTTCGTGGAGATGAGTGTGCCCCGGTACAAATTGAGTGAATGAGTTGACGACGGCAATAATTGGCTTGCCTATTTGTTCTTCTTTCATTCCATTGGCACGCCATAATGCACGTGCACCGGCCATTCTACGTCCTTGAGTGCTTTCAGCACTTCTAAGTGGTTTACTCATGATTAATTTCCTCCGTTTTTTAACTGCAAAGCCTCCCTTTTGCGTGTTGCATGGTGGGGAGGCATTGTGTTATATGTTATTATATATATTTAATGTGTAATATACACAATCAAATTTCCCTCCCATTGTTATAGGACGTTGACGACGACAACCACATGATGCAGGTGTGTCATATTAAAATTTGATTGTAAATATTGACGATTCATCTAACATTAAAAATGATTTGGTTGCAAAATTATGTTTTTTAATTGCAAAATGCAAATAAAAATAAGATAAAATAAGTATAACGGTGTCAAAAAGTAATTTTTAGAAGATTGCAAATGGGTGTTTCGGAATTGGAGGTATAGGAAATAAATTGTTAGAATAATGAATTAACGTAGCCGGGTTTAGCCACGCAGTGGTTTTGCCCGGAATTAATTTCAAGAGCAAATGCAACCCCCAAGGGGTTGATTAGTATGTAGCCGGGCATATCCCCTTTCGGGGGCTATACCCGGCTACATACTAATCAATCCTCACGGATTGCATTTGCCTATGAATCGTTATTCGGAGATTTTATTAGGTGCAGACCGAAATTTTGATAGGCGTAGCGTTGAGGGCACAGCCCAAAACCTACGGAAAAGGGGGGTATTTAACATTATTAAATGCGATGGAAAAGTTGTCGATGAAATCAAACTGATAACGATTTTTTGTTTTGAGTGCTATTGTGTCGTTATTTCTTTTGACATAGAACACATAATGTGATAAAAAACACACAAAAACGCCCAAATGTTAAATGTTAAAATCGAAAAAATAGACCCAATATTTGTTTATTATTAGACTTTTTAGTTATCTTTGCAACTTAATAGGTGTATTATATCGTAATATGCCAAGACTAAATAGTGAAAAAATAAAAAATAATAACAAAAATTTTATGTTTAATTAATTATTAATTTATGAAAAAGCTGTTTCTATTACTTTTGACAGTCCTTTCAATAAGCCTTTGCGTTTCAGCTCAGACTCGCACAGTGAAAGGTGTTGTCGTGTATGCCGGAGACCAAGAGCCACTTCCTGGTGCTACGATTCTTCCGGTTGGCGGTGGTAATGGTGTAGCAACCGACATCGATGGTAAATTTACTCTCGAAGTTCCCGCTAAAGTAACAAAATTAAACGTATCTTACGTTGGTATGGTTGAACAACAAGTTGCAATCACATCGGGTGAAATGCGTATCGAGATGACAAACTCTGAAAACAATCTCGATGAAGTGATGGTTGTTGCTTACGGTACTGCAAAAAAATCGACCTATACAGGTTCTGCTGCAGTAGTGAAAGCCGATGACATCAACAAAGTGCAAACATCAAATGCCGTGAATGCGTTGAATGGTAAAGTTTCGGGTGTGCAATTGAACAATGCTTCAGGTCAACCCGGCTCTAATTCGCCAACAATCCGCATTCGTGGTATCTCTTCAATCAACGCAGGTAATGCTCCATTATATATTGTTGATGGTGCTCCTTATGATGGCGACTTGAATAATATCTCTTCTCAAGACATCGAGTCAATGACTGTGTTGAAAGACGCTGCATCAAACGCTCTTTATGGTGCACGTGGTGCCAATGGTGTTATCGTGATTACTACCAAAAAAGGTAAACAAGGTGATGCTAAAGTAACTCTTGATGCTAAATGGGGTGCTAACACTCGTGCTACTCAAGATTACAATACAATCAAAGACCCTGCTCAATACTACGAAATGTATTATGGAGCTTTGAAAGGTTATTTCGTTAATACTCTTGGTATGGACGATGCTTCAGCTCATGCTCAAGTAAATAACGTAATGACCGGTAATGGTTCATACGGTCTTGGTTATAATGTTTACAATGTTCCCGAAGGTCAGTTTCTAATTGGTACAAATGGTAAACTCAACCCTAATGCAATTCTTGGTAACTATGTCGATTACAAAGATGGTCAACAATATTTGTTGATGCCCGACAATTGGTTGGACGAAGCTTATAATACAAGCCTCCGTCAAGAGTATAACCTCTCAATCAATGGTGGTACTGACCGTTCTTCATTCTATGCGTCATTAAGCTACCTTGATAATGAGGGTATCACTGCAAACTCTGACTTTGAGCGTTTTACAGGTCGTTTGAAAGCCGACTATCAAGTTAAAAACTGGTTGAAAGTTGGTGCTAACATGAGTTACACTCACTTCGATGCTAATTCACTTGGTGAAGATGGTGCGTCAAACTCTTCGGGTAATATCTTTGCTTATGCGACTCAAATGGCACCAATTTATCCTCTTTATATTCGTGATGGACATGGTAACATTATGACAGATGCCAATGGATTCACAATGTATGACTTTGGTACCGGTGATAATGCAGGTCAACAACGTATGTTCCTTTCAGGTGCTAACCCATACTCAGAAAACCAACTTAACACCGATAATTACGAAGGTAATGCGTTTACTGCTAATGGGTTCTTTGAAATTAAGTTCCTTAAAGATTTCAAATTTACATGGAATAGTGGTGTAACAGTTGACGAAACTCGCACAAATCAATTTACTAACCCATACTATGGTCAATATGCTTCTTCTAACGGTATGTCATATAAATATCATACTCGTTCGGTGGCTCAAAACCATCAACAATTATTGGCATGGGGTCGTCAATTTGGTAAAAACTATGTTGATGTGATGATTGGTCACGAATACTATCTACGTGATTACTACTACTTGTATGCTTCTAAAACCAATTTCTTAGATCCTAACAACCAAGAATTGGCAGGTGGTATCAGTGAAAACGGTTCGAGCTCATATACTACAAAATATAACACTGAAGGTTTCTTCGGACGTGCTCAATATGATTATGATGGTAAATATTTTGCTTCTGCATCTTATCGTCGTGATGCTTCTTCTCGTTTCCACCCCGATAATCGTTGGGGTAACTTCTGGTCGGCAGGTGCTGCTTGGAATATCGCTCGTGAAGAGTTTATGAATGCTGAATGGCTCGACCTATTGAAACTTAAAGCATCATATGGTGAACAAGGTAACGATAATATCGGTAACTACCTTTACACTAATACGTTCGATATTGTAAATTCAAATGGTAACCCTGCTGCAGTTCCTGCAATGATGGGTAACAAAGATATCACTTGGGAAACACAAGGCAACTTCAATACAGGTATCGACTTTGGTATGTGGAACGGACGTTTCAGTGGTACTGTTGAATACTTCTATCGCAAAACTACCGATATGTTGTTCTCATTCCCATTGCCACCATCATTTGGTTATACTTCTTACTATGCTAACGTGGGTGATATGCGTAATAGTGGTGTGGAACTCGAACTTCAAGGTTCTCCTATCGTAACTCGTGATTTCACTTGGACTCTTCGTGCTAACTTGACTCACTACAAAAATAAAATCACATATCTTCCCGAAGAACGTCGCACAATGGTGGTTGATGGTGTAGGCGGTTATTCAAGTGGTAGCTATTTCTATGGTGAAGGATTACCTCTATACACTTTATATATGAAACAATATGCCGGAGTTAATGAAAACGGTGAATCTTTATGGTATAAAGTCACTGAAACTCCACGAGTAGATAGCAACGGTAATAAGGTGTATGATAAATATGGAAACCTAATAATGGATCGTGTAACTGAAACAACCACTGAATATGCTGATGCGACATATCATTTATGTGGAACTGCACTTCCTGATGTTTATGGTGGTTTTGGAACTACATTAACATATAAAGGATTCGACCTATCGGTTGACTTCGGTTATCAAATCGGTGGACAAGTTTATGATAGCGACTATGCTACATTCATGAATTCTCCTACAGCAAGCAGCAAAGGTGTCAATTTCCATGCAGACTTGTTGAATGCTTGGTCAACATCTAACAAAGGTTCTGATATTCCTCGTTTGCAATTTGGAGATCAATATTCAGCAGGTGCATCTGATCGCTTCTTGACCGATGCTTCTTACCTCAGCTTAAACAACATTAACTTTGGTTATACATTGCCAAATTCTTGGACTCGCAAGATTCGCATGGAAAAAGTTCGTGTATATTTCTCAGCTGATAATGTTTGGGTATGGTCACAACGTCAAGGTCTTGACCCACGTCAATCTATTACCGGTGATGCATCAAGTAGCTATTATGCTCCTATTCGTACACTATCAGGAGGCTTGACTGTAACATTCTAAACTTAATGTAGTAGAAAATTAAAATGCATAATATGAAAACTAAAATATCAACATTATTTGTGGGGATGGGTGTGGCCGCAGCATCATTGATGACTACCGGTTGTATCGAAGAAACATTCCCTACCAATGGAGCTACAGAAGATCAGCTTGGAGCTTCATCAAAAGCTACTGAGGCTTTGGTGTGGGCGATGCCTGCTTATCTTAATACCCCCCTTTCTCTCGCAGATAACCACTATGAGTGGGGTTATGGTGCAATGATGCACATTCGCGACGTAATGACTACCGACTTTGCTGTTGTAGCTTCGGGTTATGACTGGTTTGCGAACTGGGCTCTCAACCAAAATATAGGTAGCACTACAGGTCGTGCTCAATATATTTGGAACTTCTATTGGAAAAGTATACAAACTGCCAATAACTTGATTGCAGCAATCAATGAAGAAACAGCGACTGAAGCTCAATTGGGTATGCTTGGCAATGGACTTGCGTTCCGTGCAATGTATAACCTCGATATGGCTCAAATGTTTGAGTTCTTGCCAAGTGATGTGTACCCAGCAGGAACAAAAAACCCATCGGGCAATGATGTAACAAATCTCACTGTGCCTATTATTAAAGATGGTATGACTGAAGCTGAGGCTCGCAACAACCCTCGTGTCACACGTGAAAAAATGGCTGAATTTATTCTTGGCGACTTGAATAAAGCTGAACAATACATTTCGATGTCTCCCTTTAAGGGAAATAAGGCTCTTCCCGACCTCGCTTGTGTGTATGGTCTTAAAGCTCGCCTCTATATGTGGCTTGCAGGTGAAGGTACAAGCGAAAATACTACTGAATATTTAACCAAGGCTAAAGAGAACGCTCGATTGGCAATCAATCTTGGTGGTGCTCCAATGTCAAAAGAAGATTGTCTTAGCACAACTGCCGGTTTCAACACACTCTCTTGCTGGATGTGGGGCTCTCAATTGGTTGCTGAAGATGATGCTGTGAAAACAGGTATCATCAACTGGACTTCTTGGATGTCAAATGAAACAGACTTCGGTTATGCTTCTGCCGGTGCATTCAATATGATTGACGCTTCAATGTATAATCGCATTGCCGATACCGACTTCCGTAAGCTTATGTGGAAAGCTCCTGCTGATGGTGCTCTCGCAGGAAAAGAATCTTGGTTGAAAGCTGCCTATGCAGAAGCAACACCCGAATATGGCTCATTGAAATTCCGTCCTGCAAACGGTGCTTACCAAACACCTAATGAAGGAGCCGTTTCGGCTTATCCTTTAATGCGTGTTGAAGAAATGTATTTCATCGAAGCTGAAGCTGCTGCTCGTCTTGGTGAAGGAGCTGATCTTCTCACTGCATTCATGACGACTTATCGTGATTCTAAATATGTATGCCGTGCTACAACTAACGAAGAACTTATTGACGAAATTGTATTCCAAAAACGTGTTGAACTTTGGGGTGAAGGTCATGTATTCTTTGATTACAAACGTCTTAATATGTCGGTTGTTCGTGGTTATGCGGGCACTAATCACCAAGATGAGTCTCGTTTCATTACTCAAGGACGTCCAGCATGGATGACTATCTGTATAGTAATTACTGAACAGAATAACAACTCGGCTCTTGTAGGATATGAAAATCCTGATCCAAGTGGTAAATACACACCTTGGGTAGGTCAATAATATTTGAGTAAATTACTTAAATTGTAAAAAGAGAAAATTATGAAAAAAATTAATTTTATATTAGGAGCGTTGGTTTGCATGTTTGCATTCTCAGCGTGTACCGAAGAGGTAGAATATACACCTGCTACTCCTGATAAAGGTGTGTATTTCCCAAGCACATTGCCTGCTCAAGTTAATTTGAATAAAGAAGATTCGGTTTTCAATGTGCAAATTGTACGTACTGATTCAGATGGTGAACAAACAATTGCTTTGATTGCTGAAACTTCTGATACTACCGGAATCTTCACATTCCCTGAGACAGTAACATTTGCTGATGGTGCTAAAGATGCAATCATTACAATTACTTACGATGCAGAAAAACTTGGTTACAACTTTATAGATATCACTCTTTCTGTTGATCCTGCGATTGCTTCTGCTTATGGTGGTAATGCTTATGTATTCTCTGCTGGTATTCCTGAACCATGGAAATCTCTTGGTAACGCAACATTTAATGATGCATTCTTCTTCTATGATACTTACCAAGTAGAAGTTCAACAAAATGAACTTAATCCAGCTCAATTCCGTCTTGTAAAACCATTCCACGAAGCTTTAGAAGTTGATGATGATGGAT